>Ga0256304_1000019_pt1 | contig 17602 bp, 30 predicted proteins | sample ColtaT_25_FD_183802 | JGI IMG/M metagenome (GOLD analysis project Ga0256304, IMG submission 183802) | Metatranscriptome of freshwater microbial communities from Columbia River, Oregon, United States - Colum_Yuk_RepA_8d (Metagenome... | ecosystem: Environmental > Aquatic > Freshwater > River...
TAGAAAACCAAGACGAGATATTAAAAGAAAGAGCAACGTGCCTGCGCTAGAAGCGTGTCCTCAAAGACGCGGTGTGTGCACACGTGTTTATACTACAACCCCTAAAAAGCCAAACTCAGCTTTAAGAAAGGTTGCGCGTGTTCGTTTAACCAACGGATATGAAGTTTCTTCATACATCGGCGGTGAAGGACATAACTTACAAGAACACTCGGTCGTTTTGATTCGTGGTGGTCGTGTGAAGGACTTACCAGGGGTTCGTTACCACACTGTACGCGGTAGCTTAGATACTGCTGGCGTGAATGACAGAAAACAAGGTCGTTCTAAGTACGGTACAAAGAAACCTAAAGATAAGAAATAACCTCAGGAATGTAAATTATGCCTAGAAGAAAAGCGGTAAAAGCAAGAGTAATTCTGCCAGAGCCAAAATTTAAAAGTGAAGTGCTTGCAAAATTTATCAATGTTGTTATGCATGATGGAAAAAAATCTGTTGCAGAGAATATTGTATATGGTGCATTAGATGAGTTTGAAAAGTTAATGAAGAAATACAAGAAAGATGAATCTTCAGATACTGATGCTCGCCACATGACAATCATTGACCATTTCGAAAAGGTCATGGATAACGTTCGCCCAACCGTTGAAGTTCGTTCACGCCGCGTGGGTGGTGCTACATACCAAGTTCCTGTTGAAGTCCGTCCAAAGCGCTCTATGGCCTTAGGAATGAGATGGATGGTTCAAGCTGCGCGTAATCGTGGTGAGAAAGGTATGGTTTCTCGTTTAGCTGCAGAAATGTATGAAGCTTTAGAGGGACGTGGCGCTGCTGTTAAGAAGCGTGAAGAAACACATCGTATGGCTAAAGCAAACCAAGCTTTCGCTCATTTCCGTTGGAATTAATTAATTAGGGGTTTGACGTGTCTACACCACTTCATTTATATCGTAATATTGGGATTGCCGCGCACGTGGATGCTGGTAAAACCACTACAACAGAACGTGTATTATTCTACACCGGTACATCTCATAAAATTGGTGAGGTACATGATGGTGCTGCAACCATGGACTGGATGGTTCAAGAGCAAGAAAGAGGTATTACCATTACTTCTGCTGCGACAACCTGTTACTGGTCAGGCATGGATAAACAATACGATAAACATCGTGTTAACATCATTGACACACCAGGACACGTTGACTTCATGATTGAAGTAGAACGTTCATTACGTGTACTTGACGGTGCTGTAGTTGTATTCGACTCTGTTGCTGGGGTTGAGCCACAATCTGAGACCGTTTGGAGACAATCGGACAAATACGGCGTTCCTCGTATTGTATTCGTAAACAAGATGGACCGCATGGGTGCTAATTTCCTCCGTGTTGTTGACCAAATTAAAAACCGTTTAGGTGCGAATCCAGTTGTTGTTCAATTAAATATCGGCGCTGAAGAAGAATTCAAAGGCGTTATCGACCTTATTAAAATGAAAGCCATTTTATGGGATGAAGATAACAAGGGAATGACTTTCCAATATAAAGAAATTCCTTCTGAATTAGTCGCTAAATGTGAAGATTTGAGAAGTTTGATCGTTGAAGCTGCTGCTGAAGCGAACGAAGAGTTAATGGATAAGTATTTAGATGGCCAAGAGTTATCTGAAGAGGAAATTAAAAAAGCATTACGTCAACGTACAATTGCAAATGAAATTGTACCTGTATATTGCGGTTCAGCCTTTAAAAACAAGGGTGTTCAAGCAGTATTAGACGGTGTTATTGATTTCTTACCTTCTCCAACTGAAATTCCTGACGTACGCGGCGTTGACGAAGACGGTGAAGAAGACAGTCGTAAAACATCTTATGAATCTCCTTTCTCTGCATTGGCTTTCAAAATTGCAACAGACCCATTCGTAGGTACTTTAACCTATATTCGTGTGTATTCTGGTGTATTAAAATCAGGTGACACTGTATATAACCCTGTTAAAGGTAAGCGTGAACGTATTGGCCGTTTATTACAAATGCACGCTAACTCTCGAGAAGAGATTAAAGAAGTAAGAGCCGGCGATATCGCTGCTGCTGTCGGCTTAAAATCAGTAACAACTGGTGATACATTGTGTGATGAGAAAAACGTTATTACTTTAGAAAGAATGGATTTCCCAGAACCTGTAATCGCAGTTGCTGTTGAGCCAAAAACCAAAGCTGACCAAGAAAAAATGTCGATTGCTTTAGGTAAATTAGCACAAGAAGATCCATCGTTCCGAGTTCATACTGATGAAGAATCTGGTCAAACCATTATTCAAGGTATGGGTGAGTTACATTTGGAAATTATTGTTGACCGTATGAAGCGCGAATTTTTCGTTGAAGCAAATGTTGGAAAACCACAAGTAGCTTATCGTGAAACAATTCGCATGCCAGTCGAACAAGAAGGTAAATTCGTGCGTCAGTCTGGTGGACGCGGTCAATACGGTCATGTTGTTATTAAACTTGAACCTAAATCTCGTGGCGAAGGTTACGAATTTGAAAATGCAATTGTTGGTGGTGTAATTCCTCGTGAATACATTCCTGCAGTTGATAAAGGGATTCAAGAACAACTCAATAACGGTGTTTTAGCAGGATATCCAGTCGTTGACGTTAAAGTCACATTATTCGATGGTTCTTACCATGACGTGGATTCTTCTGAAATGGCGTTTAAGATTGCTGGTTCTATGGCATTCAAACAAGGTGCGATGAAAGCAAACCCAGTTTTACTTGAGCCTATCTTCAGTGTGGAAGTTGTAACACCAGAAGAGTATATGGGTGACGTAATGGGTGACCTCAGCCGTAGAAGAGGTATGTTACAAGGTATGGATGAATCTCCTGCTGGAAAAATTATTCGTGCAGAAGTTCCTCTTGCAGAAATGTTTGGCTATTCAACAGATCTTCGTTCTGCAACTCAAGGGCGTGCAACATATACAATGGAATTCGCAAAATATTCTGAAGCTCCAAACAATGTTGCTGATGCGATTGTGAAAAAACAATAACTTTTATATTTGGTAGAAATCATGGCTAAAGGAAAATTTGAACGTACAAAACCACACGTCAACGTTGGAACCATCGGTCACGTTGACCATGGTAAAACAACATTAACGGCTGCAATTACAACCATTATGGCTAAAAAGCATGGTGGGGAAGCTAAAGCATACGACCAAATCGATGCTGCTCCAGAAGAAAGAGCACGTGGTATTACCATTTCTACAGCTCACGTAGAATATGAATCTGATAACCGTCACTATGCGCACGTTGACTGTCCAGGTCACGCTGACTACGTTAAGAACATGATTACCGGTGCTGCTCAAATGGACGGCGCAATTTTGGTATGTTCTGCTGCTGATGGCCCTATGCCTCAAACTCGTGAACACATTCTGTTAGCTCGTCAGGTTGGTGTACCTTATATCGTTGTTTTCTTAAACAAAGCAGATATGGTTGACGATCCAGAATTATTAGAATTGGTTGAGATGGAAGTTCGTGACTTATTAAGTTACTACGAATTCCCAGGCGACGATATTCCAATCGTTGTTGGCTCTGCATTAAAAGCTTTAGAAGGCGATACAAGTGATATCGGTGTTCCAGCGGTTGAGAAATTAGTTGCTGAGATGGATCGTTATTTCCCTGAACCAGTTCGTAACATTGACAAACCATTCTTATTACCAATCGAAGACGTATTCTCGATTTCTGGACGTGGTACTGTAGTTACAGGCCGTGTTGAGAGCGGAATTGTTAAAGTTGGTGAAGAAGTTGAAATCGTTGGTATTCACGATACAACCAAAACCACCTGTACAGGTGTTGAGATGTTCCGTAAGTTGTTAGACGAAGGTCGCGCAGGGGACAACGTAGGTGTATTATTACGTGGTACAAAACGTGATGAAGTTGAGCGTGGACAAGTACTAGCAAAACCTGGTACTATCAAACCTCATACAAAGTTTGAAGCTGAAGTATACGTATTGTCAAAGGATGAAGGTGGTCGACACACTCCATTCTTTAACGGATATCGTCCACAGTTTTATTTCAGAACAACAGACGTAACCGGTACCTGTGATTTACCAGAAGGTACAGAAATGGTTATGCCTGGCGATAACGTTAAGTTGTCTGTTCATTTGCATGCGCCTATCGCTATGGATGAAGGCCTCCGATTCGCTATTCGTGAAGGTGGTCGTACCGTTGGTGCGGGTGTCGTAGCAAAAATCATTAAGTAATGGTGTGAACTATGAAACAAAATATTAAAATTAAGTTGAAATCATTCGATCATCGTATGATCGATGCTTCAACAAAAGAGATCGTTGAAACTGCAAAGAAGACTGGAGCCCAAGTTAAGGGCCCCATTCCTTTACCTATTAAAAAGGAAAAGTTTTCTGTTTTGATTTCACCACACGTGAACAAAGATGCTCAGGACCAATATGAGTTAAGAACTCATAAGCGTTTAGTCGTCATTGTGAACCCAACTGACAAAACAGTTGATGCTTTAATGAAGCTCGACTTGGCAGCTGGTGTTGATGTACAAATCAGTTTAGACGATAAATAGTAGGCAACAGCAATAGCTGTATCCGCTGATATGGCGTATCAGTTGATGATGGAGTAAATAAATAATGAAACTAGGTTTATTGGGCCGCAAGCTTGGAATGACACGACTATTTTTGTCGGACGGTCAAGCGGTGCCTGTTACAGTAATCGAAGTTAAACCCAACTTTGTTTCACAAGTTAAAACGATGGAACAAGATGGATATCATGCTCTTCAATTAACCTCTGGCCAAAAAAAATCATCTCGAGTCAATAAAGCTTTAGCAGGACACTTTGCTAAAGCCAACGTTGAAGCCGGTGATTTAAGAGCCGAGTTTCGATTGACAGAGACATCTAACCATCAGTTAGGTGACACTTTCTTAATATCAGACGTTTTCGCTGAAGGTCAGTATGTTGACGTAGCAGGTACCTCTAAAGGTAAAGGCTTCGCTGGTACTGTTAAAAGACATAACTTCAGAACCCAAGATGCAACTCACGGTAACTCAAGATCACATCGAGTTCCTGGTTCTATTGGACAAAACCAAACCCCAGGTCGCGTTTTCAAAGGTAAAAAGATGGCGGGACATATGGGTAGTGAACGCTGCACAGTACAATCTCTTCAAGTGATGAAAATTGATCAAGATAAAAATATTATCATGATCAAAGGTGCGATTCCAGGTGCTCCAGGTGGTAGAGTAGAAATCCGTCATGCTGTGAAAGTGAAGGTGGGAGCATAATTATGAATATTATTACTAAAGACACCAACCAAGAGATTGCTTTAAATCCAGCGTTGTTCGAACGTGAATATAACGAAGGTCTTGTTCACCAGTCAGTAACCACAATTTTAAATGCATATCGCTCAGGCAACAGTGCGCAAAAAACTCGCTCTGAAGTGCGTGGTGGCGGTAGAAAACCTTGGAACCAAAAAGGTTCAGGTCGTGCACGTGCGGGTACAATCCGCAGTCCATTGTGGCGTTCTGGTGGTGTGACATTTGCTTCTAAAAAACGATCATACACACAAAAAATTAATAAAAAGATGTATAAAGCTGCAATTAGCGTAATTTTCTCAGAATTATTACGTCAAGGCAGACTACATGTTGTTGAATCTATCCAATGCGATGAGCCAAAAACAAAAGCATTTTTAAAATTAATGAATGGTTACAACATTAATGAAGCTTTGATTTTAGTTCATGATTTTGGTGAAACAGAGTATTTGGCTTCACGTAACTTAACCCAATTTGATATTTGTGATATCGAATTTATGGATCCATATTCATTGCTTCGCTTTGAAAATGTGGTCATTACAGCAGAAGCCTTAAAGCAAGTTGAGGAGCTTTTACAATGAATATCGAAAATAAATTTATCGTATTAAGAGAACCTCATACCTCTGAGAAATCAACTGTTTTAGCCGATAAGTTAAAGCATTTTGTATTTAAGGTTTCCCCAGACGCAACCAAACTTCAAATTAAAACTGCTGTTGAAGCAATTTTTAATGTAAAAGTTGAAAAAGTCTCTACCGTTGTCGTTAAAGGTAAAAGTAAACGATTCCGTGGCAGACCTGGTAAGCGTAATGACTGGAAGAAAGCATATGTTGCTCTTCAAGACGGTTTTGATCTTGATTTTGCATCCGTAGATTAAGGTGAAATGATATGCCAATAGTTAAAGCCAAACCAACTTCACCAGGACGTCGTGGTCTTGTTAAAGTTGTGCATACAGACCTTCATAAAGGTAAACCATTTCGTGCACTTGTTGAAACATTGCCAAAAACAGGTGGACGTAATAACAATGGTCGTATTACAGTTCGTCATATCGGTGGTGGTGCGCGTACCAAATACCGTATTATTGATTGGACAAGAAATAAAGATCATATTGAAGCAACTGTTGAGCGTTTGGAATATGATCCAAACAGAACAGCTTTAATTGCTTTAGTTCTTTATAAAGACGGTGAAAGACGTTACGTTCTTGCGCCTGCAAATTTAAAAGCTGGTGATAAAATCCAAAGTGGTGAACAAGCTCCTATCGCTGTAGGTAATTGCTTACCATTGAAGAATATTCCCGTTGGTACCGTTATTCACGCGGTTGAGATGAAACCTGGTAAAGGTGCTCAATTGTTAAGAAGTGCTGGTGCAAGTGGACAAATCATCGCTAAAGAAGGTGCATTTGCTACTATCAGATTGCGTTCAGGTGAAATGCGTAAAGTGCATGTTACTTGTCGTGCAACGGTAGGCGAAGTGAGCAATAGTGAACATAACTTACGCTCATTAGGAAAAGCTGGTGCAACAAGATGGCGTGGTATTCGACCTACTGTACGTGGGGTTGCGATGAACCCTGTTGACCATCCACACGGTGGTGGTGAAGGACGCACATCAGGTGGTCGTCATCCAGTATCACCATGGGGTGTCCCAACCAAGGGATATAAAACTAGAAGCAACAAACGAACTGATGTATTTATCGTTCGTTCGCGGCATCAGAAATAGGATCAATGAGGTAAATTATGCCACGTTCAATTAGAAAAGGTCCATTTGTTGACGGTTCTTTACTCAGCAAAGTTGTGAAAGCGATTGAAACAAATTCTAAAAAGTTAATTAAGACATGGTCACGTCGTTCGACCATTCTTCCTGAAATGATCGGATTGACCATTGCTGTACATAATGGTCGAGATCATGTGCCTGTCTACGTTACAGATAACATGGTTGGTCATAAGCTTGGTGAGTTTGCTCCAACAAGAACTTTCAAACAACATTCCGGTGATAGAAAGACCAAAGGTAAGTAGAGGGTTTTATGCGAGTTACAGCTAAATTAAGTAATGCACCAATCTCCGCACAAAAAACGCGCTTGGTTGCTGATATGGTTCGAAACAAAAATGTTTCGAACGCATTAAATATATTGCAATTTACCGAAAAGAAAGCAGCAGAAAAAATCAAAAAACTTTTAAGTTCTGCGATTGCAAATGCTGAACATAATTTCGGTGCTGATATTGATGAATTGAAAGTTTCTAAAATTCTTGTTGATGAAGCATCAACTTTAAAAAGAATTAGTCCTCGTGCTAAAGGCCGAGCGAATAGAATTTCTAAACGTCAATGTCACATTGTTATTGAACTTTCGGATGGGGAATAATTATGGGTCAAAAAGTTAATCCAATTGGAATCCGTTTGGGTTTTACCAAGCAATGGAAATCCGTTTGGTTTGCCTCAAAAAATTACTCGACTTTATTAAACCAAGATATTAATTTACGTCGTGATTTGAAGAAAAAACTATATGCCGCTGGTATTAGTCATATTCAAATCGAAAGACCTGCAAACAATGCTGTCGTTACGATTCATTCTGCTCGTCCTGGCGTTATCATTGGTAAAAAAGGCGGTAGCGTCGAAGGTTTAAGACAAGAAATCTCAAATCAATTGGGTGTTCCAGTTCATTTGAATATTGAAGAAGTTAAAAAGCCTGATTTAGATGCGACATTGGTAGCTGAGTCTATTGCGCAGCAATTAGAACAACGCGTAATGTTCCGTCGAGCAATGAAGCGTGCGGTTACTTCAGCTATGAAAGCCGGTGCGAAAGGTATTAAGATTAGTGTTAGCGGTCGTTTAGGCGGTGCTGAGATTGCTAGAACAGAATGGTACCGTGAAGGTCGTGTTCCACTTCATACTTTCCGCGCTGATATTGATTATGGTGTAGCAGAATCCAAAACAACCTATGGAATCATTGGTGTTAAAGTTTGGATTTTCAAGGGCGAAGTTCTTCCTCAGAAGAAACGTCTAGCTGCTGATAAGTAGTAGGGGTCATTTAAAATGTTACAACCAAAACGAACTAAATTTCGTAAACAGCAAAAAGGAAAAAACCGTGGCTTAGCACACCGTGGCTCCACAGTTTCTTTTGGAGAATTTGCTCTTAAAGCAGTTGAGCATGGCCGTTTAACAGCTCGCCAAATCGAATCTGCACGTAGAGCAATTACAAGACACATTAAACGTGGTGGTAAAATCTGGATTCGTGTATTCCCAGACAAACCGATTACTCAAAAACCATTAGAAGTACGTCAAGGTTCGGGTAAAGGTAATGTGGAATACTGGGTAGCCCAGATCCAGCCAGGTCGTATTTTATTTGAAATGGAAGGTGTGCCTAAAGAGTTAGCGCAAGAAGCATTCCATTTGGCGCAGGCTAAATTACCATTTAAAGTAACTTTTGCTGAACGGCAGGTGATGTAATGAAATCTATCGATACATTAAAAGATTTAGACTTAGAAGGCTTGAAAGCTGCACTCGTTGCAGCTCGTGAAGAACAGTTTAAATTACGATTTAAAAAATCACGTGGAGATTTGCAACAAACTCATTTACTTAAACAAGTAAAGACAAAAATTGCCCAAATCAAAACTTTGATTACACAAAAAGAAGAGGTTTAAAATGTCTGAACAAGCTAAAAATGTACGGACAGTAACTGGAAAGGTTGTTAGCGATAAAATGCAAAAAACAATCGTTGTTCTAGTTGAGAGATCTGTAAGACATCCAAAGTACGAAAAGATCATCAAACGCAGAACCAAGTTACATGCCCATGATGAAAATAGTGCGGCTAAGATTGGTCAAATGGTACGAATTCAAGAATGTCGACCCATTTCTAAGACCAAAACCTGGAAACTTGTTGAGATATTATAACGATTTCATATTGATATATTGAAAATTCCCAATATTTTGTTATAATACCCAGCTTTTTATATACTAAAAATGTTTGGAGTAGATAATGATCCAAATGCAAACGCTGCTTGAAGTTGCAGATAACAGCGGTGCCAAGAAACTTATGTGTATTAAAGTACTCGGTGGTTCACATCGACGTTATGCACGTGTAGGCGATATTATTAAAGTAAGCGTTAAAGACGCTTTACCACGTAGTAAAGTAAAGAAAGGCGCCGTTATGAACGCAGTTGTTGTTAGAACTGCTCAAGGTGTTAGAAGACAGGATGGAAGTTTAATCCGCTTCGACGATAATGCGGCTGTTTTATTAAACAACTCGCATGAGCCTATCGGAACTCGTATTTTCGGGCCTGTAACCCGTGAATTACGTGATCGCTTTATGAAAATTATTTCATTGGCTCCTGAAGTGTTATAGAGGTGATATATGAAACGAATTATTAAAGGCGATAACGTATTTGTACGTACCGGAAAAAGTAAGGGCCACATTGGCAAAGTACTAGCTGTTGTAGAAGACAAAGTACTTGTCGAAGGCGCTAACTTAATGACAAAACATGTCAAACCAAATCCAAATTTAAATGAACAAGGCGGAATTAAACAAATTCCAGCTCCTATTCATGTATCAAATTTGGCTATTTATAATCCTTCTACAGGCAAACCCGATAAAATTGGGTTCAAGTTTGTTGAACATAACGGACAGCAAAAAAAGGTTAGAATATTTAAATCTAATCAAGAGCTCGTCAACCCACTATAGTAGGTAATGTAAATGGCACGTTTAAAACAATTTTATGATGAGGTCGTAGTACCTCAATTAATGAAACAGTTTTCATACACTTCTAAAATGGAAGTGCCCAAAATTTCAAAAATTACTTTGAATATGGGTGTTGGTGAAGCAGTCGCTGATAAAAAAGTACTGAATCACGCTATTGAAGATATGATTCGAATTGCTGGTCAAAAACCAGTAACCACTCTTGCTCGTAAATCCATTGCAGGATTCAAGATTCGTGAAGGTTGGCCTATTGGATGTAAAGTAACCTTACGTCGTCAAAGAATGTATGAATTCTTTGATCGTCTCGTGACAGTAACTTTGCCTCGAGTACGCGACTTTAGAGGTCTTTCTGCGAAGTCATTTGACGGAACAGGAAATTACTCTTTTGGATTGAATGAGCAAATCGTTTTCCCAGAAATTGATTTTGATAAAATCGATACCATCCGTGGTTTAGATATTACCATTACAACGACTGCGAAAACCAATGCTGAAGCGAAAGCTCTTTTAGAAGCTTTTAACTTTCCTTTAAAAGATCGCAATCAATAGGGGCTAACTGTGGCAAAGAAATCTATCATTGAACGAGAAAATAAAAAATTTGCTCTCGTTAATAAATACTTTGAGAAACGTGCTGCATTGAAAGAATTAATCAAATCTTCTACTGATTATGATCAAATTCAAGATGCGCAAGTTAAGTTGGCAAAATTGCCTAAAAACTCGAACCCAACTCGTCATACAAGACGTTGCCAACAATGTGGCCGTCCTCATGCTGTATATCGCAAATTTGGTCTATGCCGTATTTGTTTACGCCAGCAGTTGATGTTCGGTAATGTAACCGGCGGAAGAAAATCCTCTTGGTAATCTACGGAGAACGAATGTGAGTATGCATGATCCAATAGCAGATATGTTGACAAGAATTCGAAATGGTCAACAAGCAAGACATGAAGAAGTGTCTTTTGCTGCTTCTAAATTAAAAGCACAGGTGTGCAGAGTGTTAGCTAACGAAGGCTATATTGAAGAATTCTTTAATTCAGTTTCAGAAGCTGGTCACCCACAAATTACTGTGAAATTAAAATACTTCCAAGGTCAACCTGTTATACATTCTTTAAAAAGAGTGAGCAGACCTGGTTTACGTATTTATCGGGGCGTTAATCAATTAAAACCTATTCCTGGTTTTGGTATCGCAATTCTTTCAACCTCTTCAGGCGTTATGACGAACCACCAAGCTAAAGAAAAGCGTGTTGGCGGTGAAGTTATTTGCGAAGTTGCGTAATTTAGAGAGGCTATTATGTCAAGAGTTGCTAAAGCAAACATCCAAATTCCAGCGAATGTACAAGTTACATTAAATAGCACCGAATTATCTTTAAAAGGTCCTAAAGGAAGCTTAACAAAGAAATTTAATTCTTTGGTCGATATCAAGCATGATGATGCTGCGAAGACGCTTTCTTTCCAACCTTCTAACAAAGATCCTAAAGGATGGGCACAGGCAGGTACTGCACGTGCGGAATCTTTTAATATGTTAAAAGGTGTTACTGAAGGTTTTTCTGTAACATTAGAGCTTGTCGGTGTAGGTTATCGTGCTCAAGCAGCAGGTACTAAATTATCATTATCTTTAGGTTTTTCACATCCTATTGATTATGCTTTGCCTGCCGATATCACAGCAGAAACACCCAATAACACCACAATTATTATCAGAGGGATAAATAAGCAACAGGTAGGTCAAGTTGCCGCTGAAATTCGTTCTTTTAGACAACCTGAGCCTTATAAAGGTAAAGGGGTTCGATATCAGGGCGAGCACATTTCCCTTAAAGAAACCAAGAAAAAATAGGAATACGCTAAGATGAAATCTAGTAAGTTTCTAGCTCGAAAAAGACGTAGCTTAAAAGCCAAGCATGTGATTAACCTGTCTGGCAAACCAAGATTAGTAATTTTTCGATCTATCAATCATATTTATTGCCAAATCGTCAAGCCTTCCTTGAAGGGTGATGTTGTATTAGCTCAGGCATCTACAGCTGAAAAGTCATTGCGTGAAAACATCGCAGGTCCTAAGGTTGATCAAGCTAAGGCAATCGGTAAATTAATTGCAGAACGAGCACTCAAAAACGATGTTTCTGAAATCGCTTTTGACCGTAATGGTTTCAAATACCATGGTCGAGTTAAAGCGCTTGCTGATGCGGCTCGTGAAGCTGGCTTAATTTTTTAAGGAACGGTTATGGCATTAGATGAAGCAAAAAATGAGGGCTTGATTGAAAAGCTCGTTTCCGTAAACAGAACAGCTAAAGTTGTTAAAGGTGGTCGAGTATTCGGTTTCTCTGCTTTAGTGGTTGTTGGCGACGGAAGAGGCAAAGTCGGTTTTGGCCGTGGTAAATCTCGTGAAGTTCCAATTGCAATTCAAAAAGCTATGGAACAAGCTAAAAAGAACATGACGCATATTTCATTGAATAATCACACGATTCATCATGAAATCACATGGAACTTTGGTGCATCTAAGATTTTCATGAAACCTGCTCCTGAAGGTACAGGTATTATTGCTGGTGGCGCGATGCGTGCTGTATTAGAAGTGTTAGGTGTTAAAAACATTTCTGCTAAAAGCATCGGATCTACAAACCCAAGCAATATTGTGCGCGCAACTATTGGTGCATTAACCCATGTTCAAACCCCTGAATTTGTAGCTGCAAAACGTGGTAAATCAGTTGCAGCAATTTTAGCGGAGCAACAAGCATGAGCAAGGCTTTAAAAATTAAATTGGTTAAATCTTTAAATGGCCGTTTACCAAAACACAAATTAATTGCTGCAACTTTAGGTTTGAAAAGAATGAACCAAGTTGTTGAACACAATGATGTTCCTAGCATTCGTGGCATGGTCAATAAGATTAATTACTTATTACAAGTAGAGGAGTTGGGATAATGTTCTTAAATACATTAGCACCAGCAGAAGGTTCTAAGAAGAACCCTCATAGAGTAGGACGCGGTATCGGTTCTGGTCTTGGTAAAACTTCTGGTCGTGGTCACAAAGGTCAAAAAGCAAGAGCTGGTGGATACCACAAAATTAACTTTGAAGGCGGTCAAATGCCAATTCAAAGACGTTTGCCAAAAATGGGTTTCAAGTCTAAGATTGCTAAAATCAAAGATGAATTAAGCTTAGCTGCAATTGACGCATTAGGTTTAGAAGAAATTACCATTGAATTATTGCAAGCGCATGATGTTATTCAACGCAATATCAAGCGAGTAAAAGTGATTGGTAACGGGACAGTATCTAAAGCTATCGTTTTGAAAGGAATTGAAGCAACTAAATCTGCTCGTGCTGCTATTGAAACTGCTGGCGGAAGGATTGAAGATTAATGTCACGTCCATCAATTGATCAATTTATGACTGGTTTTACGGAGCTGAAGCAACGGCTCCTTTTTTTATTGGTAGCTATTTTAGTTTACCGATTTGGTGCACATATTCCTGTCCCAGGATTGGATCCTGAAAAATTGTCAAATTTCTTTTTGCAACATCAAAATACCATATTTGGATTATTCAATATGTTTTCTGGTGGTGCATTGTCACGTGTGACGGTTTTTGCAATTGGAATTATGCCGTATATTTCGGCCTCGATTATGATGCAACTCTTCTCTATTGTTGTCCCTAGCTTAGAACAAATTAAGAAAGAGGGTGAAGTAGGAAGACGTAAAATCTCTCAGTATACCCGATACCTAACATTGGCTTTATCTTTGTTACAATCGTTTGGTATATCTCGTTGGTTAGTGGGACAACAAATTGCATTATCATCTGATTTCTCTTTTTATCTTGTAGCTATTACAACATTGGTTACAGGAACGATGACTTTGATGTGGCTTGGTGAACAAATCACGGAAAAAGGAATTGGTAACGGAATTTCAATGCTAATATTTTCTGGTATTGTCTCGAACATACCTTCATCTGTTGCAAATGTATTTCAACAGGTACGTGAAGGTCAGTTACAGTTCTTATCGTTGGTTTTCATTATTGTAACCATTGGTGTTGTAACTGGATTTGTTGTATTTATGGAAAGGGCGCAAAGACGTATTCGAGTGAACTACGCTCAGCGTACACATGGTCGAAAAGTTTATGCCGCTCAATCGAGTCATTTGCCTTTAAAAATTAATATGTCAGGGGTTATTCCTCCGATTTTTGCATCAAGCTTAATTATGCTTCCTGCGACTTTGGCGCAATTCTTTTCGAATTCACCAAGTTCCATTATAGCTAAGTTTGCTTCTGCAATTTCGCCAGGCCAACCTTTATACTTATTGATTTATTCTGCTTGTATTATTTTCTTTGCATTTTTCTATACCGCATTGGTATTTAATCCAAAGGAAACAGCAGATAATTTAAAAAAATCTGGAGCTTTTATTCCTGGAATTCGTCCTGGGGAACAAACCTCTAGATTTATTGATAATGTATTAACCCGTTTAACACTGGTTGGTTCATTATATTTGGTCCTTGTATGCTTATTACCACAGTTGATGACTTCAGCTTGGCATGTTCCATTTTATTTTGGTGGAACTTCACTGTTGATTATCGTGGTTGTCATCATGGATTTTGTTGCGCAAGTTCAAGCCCATATGATGTCATTTCAATACGAATCGTTAATGAAGAAGTCTTCATCAAAAGGGTTTGGTTTGACCAACTTTTTTTAATATAGTCAGTTAATGTGGAGTGATCATTATGAGAGTTAGAGCTTCAGTTAAAGTGATTTGCAGAAATTGTAAAGTGATTAAACGTGCTGGTGTAGTACGAGTCATTTGCAAAGAAGCACGTCATAAACAAAGACAAGGTTAATAATATATTGTTTTCAGTTTTTAAACAGTGTATCATTCTTTTTTTTTTAAAATTTAAATCGGAGATGTTTTAATGGCGCGCATAGCCGGAGTAAATATATCAGACAATAAACAGTTGTGGATTGGATTAACTGGTATATATGGAATTGGGCGTACCACTGCTTACAAATTGTGTGCAGCTACACAATTGGAGCCGATGACTAAAGTCGGCCAACTGTCTGAACAACAATTAGAATTGTTGCGTCAAGAAATTGCGAAGATGACAGTAGAAGGTGATCTGCGTAGAGTTGTTAATATGAGCATCAAACGCTTGATGGATTTAGGTTGCTACCGTGGTCAACGCCACCGTCGTGGTCTACCTGTACGTGGTCAACGTACAAAAACCAATGCACGTACCCGCAAAGGTCGTCGTAAAAGTGTTAATGCGTAATTAGGGTAAGTTCAATGTCTAATAAATCGAAACAGCAAAAAGTTCGTAAGAAAATAAAACGTGTTGTCACAGATGGTATCGTTCACGTACATGCCTCTTTTAACAATACGATTATTACTTTTACTGATCTTCAAGGTAATGTGTTATGTTGGGCGACATCAGGTGGTTCAGGTTTTCGTGGTTCACGAAAAAGCACCCCTTATGCGGCTCAGATTGCTACAGAAAGAGCGGCACAAGTTGCTAAAGAATATGGCGTGAAATCTGTTTCCGTCTATGTTTTTGGCCCAGGACCAGGAAGAGAATCTTCAATCAGAGAACTAATTTCACAAGATTTCACCCTTGAAAAAATAGTTGATAAGACTGGAATTCCTCACAATGGTTGTAAGCCATCTAAAAAGCGTCGTGTGTAGATTAGGAGTTTATGAATGGCTAGATATTTAGGTCCTAAATGTAAATTATCCCGTCGTGAAGGAACTGACTTGTTCCTCAAAAGTGGGGTAAGGGATCACAAATCAAAATGTAAAGCTGACAAATTGCCAGGTCAACATGGCGCAAATAAGCCACGTTTAAGTGACTATGGTGTTCAGCTACGGGAAAAACAAAAGATTAAGCGTTTATTTGGCTTGTTGGAAAAACAATTTCATAGCTATTACGCTAAAGCTGCTGCCCAAAAAGGCGCTACTGGTGAGAACTTAATGGTTCTACTAGAGAGAAGATTAGATAACGTTGTATTTCGTTTAGGTTTTGCTTCAACAAGAGCAGAAGCTCGTCAATTGGTATCTCATCGCGGCGTTATGGTTAATGAGCAAATTGTAAATATCCCATCGTATTTATGTACACCAGGCGATATGATTGCCTTACGTGCTAAAGCAAGGGAACAGGGTCGCGTTCAGGCTGCTATTGCTTTATCTGAACAACGTGTATCCTGTGATTGGTTGACTGTTGAACCTACAAATTTCAAAGGTTCGTACAAACAGCACCCTTCATTTGATGATTTGCCAACTCTCTATAACTTTAATTTGGTTGTCGAACTTTATTCTAAGTAAAACGGGAGATTGGTTTCAATGTATACCGACATTAATGAAATGCTTGTTCCAAAGGCGGTCAAAGTTAATTCAGAAAATCCTTATTTTGCTAGAATTATTCTTGAACCATTGGAGCCAGGTTATGGCTTTACCCTTGGAAATGCTTTAAGAAGAATTTTACTTTCTTCTATGCCTGGCTTTGCTGTCACAGAAGTTGTAATTGATTCTGTTCAGCATGAGTACAGTACTATTGAAGGTGTAAAGGAAGATGTTATTAATATTATGCTTAACTTGAAGCAATTGGCAGTTAAATTAGCTGTCGGTGATTCAGCGGAGCTAATTATTGATAAGAAAGGTCCAGGCGTTGTAACCGCAGCTGATATTCAATTGCCACATGGTGTTGAAATTGTCAACCCAGAATTAAAAATTGCGCATTTGAACGAACATGCTCATTTCAAAATGAGAATGAAAGTTGAAAAAGGGATTGGGTACATGACATCTGATTCTCTAGCACATGATGCAGAAGAAACTTCTAGCATTAGTGTTGGAGTTTTAAAACTGGATAGCATTTTCTCACCTGTGAAAAAAGTTGCTTATTCTGTAGATAGAGCTCGTGTTGAGAATCGTACTGATCTTGATAAACTCACGATTGAGTTAACAACTAACGGTACATTGGATCCTGAAGAAGCTATTCGCGTTTCTGCGAGCATTCTTCAGAAGCAATTATCAGCATTTGTTGACTTGCGCTTTGATCAACAACAAAAATCACGTAAGAACATGAATGATATCGATCCGATGTTATTACGTTCTGTTGATGATTTAGAGTTAACAGTTCGCTCTGCAAATTGTTTGAAGGCTGAAAACATTCATTTAATTGGTGATTTAGTCCAGAAGACTGAACAAGAACTTTTAAAGACCCCTAACTTAGGTAAAAAGTCTTTAACAGAAATTAAAGATGTGCTTGCAGCCCGTGGTTTAACACTCGGCATGAAAGTTGAGTTTTGGCCTCCAGAGCAAGCTTAAAAGATTTTTAGGAGTAAAACATGAGACATCGTAATGCCGGACGTAAGCTTGGACGTACGTCTAGTCATCGAAAAGCATTGTTGAAAAATCTTTCATGCTCATTAATTGAACATGAATTGATTAAGACAACGTTGCCAAAAGCAAAGGAATTAAGAAGTTTCCTAGAGCCATTGATCACAACAAGTAAAAGTGATTCAGTTGCTACTCGTCGTTATATATTCGACAGACTTCGTTCTAAATCAGCTGTTGGTAAATTATTTACAGTTTTGGGACCACGTTATAACACCCGTCCAGGTGGATACTTGAGAATTATCAAGTGTGGGTTCCGTGCTGGAGATAACGCTCCTATGGCCATTATAGAAATGGTTGATA
>Ga0256304_1000036_pt1 | contig 15511 bp, 4 predicted proteins | sample ColtaT_25_FD_183802 | JGI IMG/M metagenome (GOLD analysis project Ga0256304, IMG submission 183802) | Metatranscriptome of freshwater microbial communities from Columbia River, Oregon, United States - Colum_Yuk_RepA_8d (Metagenome... | ecosystem: Environmental > Aquatic > Freshwater > River...
ACCGAGAGCCCGATCAGCTCGTGGATGCTCTTGCCCGAGAGCCAGTCGATGATCGCCAGCCGCGTGCCGTAGTGGGCCTGCAGGGCCTCGGCGATCTTCACGAACTCGATGCTCTCGAGTTCGAGATCGTCGTTGAAGCGCGTGCCGCGCTCGATGTCGTAGTCGGTGATCCAGTCCTCGTTGACGGTGTTGCGGATGTGGTCGATGACCAGGGCCAGGGTTTGTTCTTGGTGCGGGCTGCTCATGGCGGCGGTGCGGGTTGCGTAGGAGAGGAATCAGGCAGATCGGGCGAGTTCGACCGAGGCGGTGGCATCGGCGGCGGGCGGCAGCAGGCTCCAGCCGACGATGCAGTCGCGCAGCGGATGGGTGACGACCCAGTGGCCGTTGACGCAGAAGCAGTCGCCGTCGCGGGCCTGGATCACGAAGTCATGCAGCCGACCCTGCAAGCCGGTGCCGCGCGCCTTGGCGGCCACCTCCTTCGCCACCCAGCCGCGCGTGTGTTCGGCGGGGGCATCCGGGCCGCCGAGCAGCGCCAGCTCGGCCTCGGTAAAGGTGAGGGCCAGGAAGCCCGCTTCGCGCGGCTCGATCTTTTCGAGGTCGATGCCCACCGGCTGGGTGCCGACGATGGCGACCGCCAGCGTGCCCTTGTGCGCGAGCGAGAGGTGCAGCCCCGCCGGCAGGGTGGCGGTGACGTTGGAGCGAAGCTCCGGTGCTCCCGCCTCGTCGTTGACGATGGCGAACTCCTGCGGCCAGATGGCCGCGATGCCGCGATGCTCGCGCAGCCAGGCGCGCACGGCGTCCTTCGCCGCCACGCGTCCGGCCAGCCACTGGCGGCGACGGCGCGGCGAGAGGCCGTCGTACACCGCACGCTCGCTCGTCGTGAGGTAACGGCGGCTGAGGTAGTCGCGCAGGATGGCCGTGTCGTAGCGATCCTCGAACAGCGCCACGTTCGGCGGCACCCGCTGCGAGGCCTCATGGTGCGAGAGCTTGCGGCTGGCCACCCAGAAGGCCTTGTCCATCTGGTAGCGCCGCGTGCGCCAGCCCTCGATGGCGACGGCGAGCTGACCTTGTGCATTGCGCAGCTGGTGCGTGGTGATGCAGTTCAGCGCGTCGAGCTGCGTGATGCGGATCTGTGCGGTGGTGAGTTCACCCGGCAGCGGGTCGGGTGCGAAGAAGCGGATGCGATCCACACCGATCGGCATGGCGAGGCAGTCCTGTGGCTGCTCCATCACCCAGTAGCCGGCGAGCTGGCCCATGTTGTCGAGCAGCGCGCCCTTGCCCACGGGCACGCGTAGCTGGCCGTCGATGCCGTTGTCGCCGATGGCGGTGAAGGCGGCCACACCCTGGTACGCCGGGCCATGGAACATCCAGCCCTCGCGGTAGAGATCGGCTGCGCTCACCGCGGTCTCGCGCGGCTGCTGCAAGGCCGCGGGCGTGGGCAGATCGGCGGCGGGATAGTCCGCCGCCACCGTCACCCGCGCCTTGAAGTAGCCGAGGATTTCCACGTCGATCCGCGTCGCGTCAACCGCGGTGAGGGTCAGTTCCACCGTCAGCGGCTCGCTTACCGCCAGCCAGTTGTAGGCCTGGATCTGGCCGACCTCGATCACCTTCTGGCCCGGCAGCGCTTCTTCCACCGCCTCGCGCACCAGCATCACTTCCATCGTCATCGGCACCACCGGATGGCGGTCGGCGACGATCGGCCAGCCCGGCCGCTGCGGATACAGCTCGTGATCCTTCACATAGGGGATGGTCTGCTCGATATCGAGCCGGCGCTGCACGCGGCGCGGGAACACGGCGACCGTGGCTGGCGGCGCGCCAGCCGCAGGCTGCGACTGGCGGTGCTGCTGCCAAGCCGCGAGCACCTCGCGGCCGCTGCGCTCGATGTCGGCCAGCGTGTCGCGCACCAGCCGTCCCACCGCATCGTTGGCGGCAATCAGCGGCAGGCTGCTGCTGGCCGTGGGGTTAAAGCGTGCGGGCAGCAGATGGCTTTCCAGCGGCTGCGACAGGCGCACCAGCGGTACGCCGAGGGCGAGCTTGCGGCTGCTGGCGGCGAGTGGCGCTTCCACCTCGTCGATGGCCAAGGGTTCCGCGGCGGCGGCGAGCAGGCGTGTGTCGAACTGGAGGCCCTCCACCCAGAGCGCGGCGCTCAGCTGCTGCAAGGCGCCCAGTCCGCTCCGCGATTCGTGGTTGCTGCGCAGCGCCTGGTGCGGCGCGCTGCCGAGCGTGTCGGCGATGAAGCCGGTCAGCGAGCCGGTGCCGACTTCGACGAACACGCGGACGCCATCCGCATACAGCCGCTCGGTGAGCTCGCGGAAGCGCACCGGTTGCAGCAGGTGATCGAGTGCGAGCTGGCGCTTGTCGGCGAGCGCGGCGGGAAAGCGTGCGGCCGTCGTCGCCGACCACACCGGCACCGCGGGCTCGGCCAGTTCGGCGGCCCCGAAGAAGTCGCGGTACCAGTCTATGTGCCCGGCGAACAGCGGCGAATGGAAGCCAGAGACAAAGGGCAGCACGGTGGCGAACACCTGCTGTTGCCGCAGGCGCTCGGCGACGGTGGCGATGGACGCGCGCGCACCGCAGGCGATGACCTGATGCGGGCAGTTGTCGTGCGAGAGCGCGATGCGCGGCAGGCCTTCCATTGCGGCCAGGAGGCGCGCCTCGTCGCAGCTCGCCGCCAGAAACTGCACGTCCGGAAACTGCACCGCATCGAAGTCCAGCTCGGCGTTGGTCTGGTCCGACAGCGCCTGATCCATCATGCCGCTGCACAGCATCGCGCTCCATTCGCCGACGCTGTGGCCCGCATAGGCATCCGCCCGCACGCCCAGCTCGCCGAGCCGGTCGAAGAGATAGCGGTTGAAGCCGAGCAGGCCCACCACCACCCGGCTCAGCGCCGCGCTGGGGTCCTGCGGCTCGCAGTGCGGCGGCAGGGGCTTGCCGAAGTAGTCGGCGAGATCGGCCGCCTGCGGCTGGAAAGTCGAATCCACGCCCGGGAACACGAAAGCCAGCTTGCCGCCACCCTCGCCCAGCAGACCCGCCGGCGAGAACCAGATCTGCTGACGGCCGTTCCAGGGCTTGCCGCTGGCGATGGCCTTGCGGGCGGTGGCGAGCTTCTTGGCATCGGGCGCGAGCACCACCAGGCGGGCACGACCAGGCTGCGGCCTGGTATCACGCTCCCCGGCGTCGAAGCGGGCGAGCAGGGCTTCGGGCGTGCCGGCGGCGAGCATCAGCACGGATGCGAGATTCGCGTGCGCCTTCGGCTCCGGCAGTCCCCGCAGCACCACATGGGCATTGATGCCGCCGAAGCCGAAGGCATTGAGCGCGGCGATGCGCTGTTCGCGTGGCGTCGTCCAGCTCTCCGACTTGGCAACGGTGCGGAAGCGCGTCGCGGCGAGCTTGGGATGCGGCTGTTGGCAGTGCAGCGTCGGCGGCAGCACGCCGTGGTGGATCGCCAAGGCGGTCTTGATCAGGCTGGCCATGCCCGAGGCCGGCATGGCGTGGCCGATCATGGATTTCACCGAGCCGATCACCGGCCTTGCCGCCGTGCCCGCGTGGCTGCCGAAGAACTCGCCCAACGTCTCCAGCTCCACGCCGTCGCCGGTCGGCGTGCCGGTGCCGTGGGCTTCGACGAGACCGATATCCTCGCGCGCGAACGGCACCTTCGCCCAGGCTTTTTCGAGCGCCAGGCGCTGGCCGCTGGCCGAGGGCGCGACCAGGCTCGCCGCACGTCCATCGCTGGACGAGCCCACGCCCTCGATCACCGCATAGATGCGGTCGCCGTCCGCTTGCGCATCGTCGAGCCGCTTGAGCACCGCCATGCCCACGCCCTCGCCCGCGAGAATGCCGTCGGCATCGGCGGCGAGCGGCCGCACCACGCCCGTGCGCGAGAGTGCGCCGAGCTGGCAGAAGGTGGCCCAGAAGGTGAGGTCGTGGGTGAGGTGCGCACCGCCGACCAGCATCAGATCGGTCTCGCCGCGCGCGAGCGCGGCGCAGCCCTGCTCCACCGCGATCAGCGAGCTGGCGCAGGCGGCATCCACCGTGAACGCGGGGCCGTGCAGATCGAGCCGGTTGGCGAGCCGCGAGGCGAGCAGGTTGGGAATCATGCCCACGGCCACATCCGGGCCGTAGTAGGCGAACTGCTCCGTGAGCCGAGTGCGCACGGCAGCGAGCGCTTCCGCGCCGAGATCGGGGAAGAGATCACCCAGCGTCTGCAGGATCTGCGGCAAGAGCCGCACGTGCTCCTGCAGGCGCAGTACGCCGGCGCCGATGTAGTTGCCGCGACCGACGATGACGCCGGTGCGGTCGCGCGCGAAGGGCCGGTGCTCGTAGCCCGCATCGCGCAGCGCCTCGAAGCCGACCTTGAGCGTGAGCAGCTGATCCGGCTCCACCGAATCGGCCGTCTTCGGCATCACGCCGAAAGGCAGCGGATCGAAGTCGGCACCGGCATCCACGAAGCCGCCGCGCTTGCAGTAGAAGCGGTCAATCGCCTTGGAGTCGGGTTCGTAGAAGCTCGCGTCCCAGCGGCCCGCCGGCACCTCGCCGATGGCATCCACGCCCTCGACGATGTTGCGCCAGAAGCGCCCGAGATTCGGCGCGCCCGGGAACAGGCAGGCGAGACCAATGATCGCGATACGACTCACGCACCAACCTCGTCGCTGGGCTTGGTGGCGGCGCGGCCATCGAAGGCATCCGGCTTGCCGCACATCAGCACCACCTGCGAGTCGCCCTGCCCGTGGCTCAGCTCGCGCAGCAGCGCGTCGACACCTTCCTGCTGCGGGATCAGGCCGATGCCCTTGCGCTGGTATTCGTTCTTGAGCGATTCCGACACCATGCCGGTGTCGGCCCAGGGGCCCCAATTGACCGAGAGCACGCGGCCGGCGATGCGCTGCTGCCAGCTGTGCGCGAGCTTGTCGAGCACGTCGTTGGCACTCGCGTAATCCACCTGGCCACGGTTGCCGAAGGCACTCGCGACACTGCTGAAAAACACCACGAACTTGACGTCGTCGCGGATGCGATGGCGCAGGGCGAGCGCACCGCCGACCTTGGTGTCGAACACGCGGCCGAAGCTCTCGTCGGTCTTGTCGCGGACGAGCTTGTCCTCGACCACGCCGGCACCGTGGATGACGCCGTCGATGCGGCCGCGGCGCGCATACACCTGGTCAATAAAGCCGAGGAAGGCCTTGCTGTCGCGCACGTCGAGCTGGGTGTACATCAGGCTGCCGCCGGCGGCGATGACCTGGGCATAGGTCTCGCGTGCGGCGCGGTCTGCCAGCACACGGCGCGACAGCAACTCGATCTCCGAAGGCCGCATCGCGGGGTCGGCCGCCAGCAGCGCCTGGCGCAGCTTGCGCGGGTCGTCGATACCGCGCGTCACGGCGCTTTCCTCGCCCTTGGGCAAGGAAGATCGACCGACCACTTCCAGATGGCAGCGGTAGCGCTTGGCGAGCTCGATGGCGATCAGCGCGGTGATGCCGCGTGCGCCGCCGGTGATCAGCACCGTGCTCTCGGGCGTGAGCGGCAGGCCATCCAGCGAGCCGGTGGTGAGCTCGGTGGGCACCACTTCGCGGGCATAGCGGCGGCCGGCCTTGTAGGCCACTTCCGGCAGGTGGTTCTCGGCCAGCAGCTCCTGCTCGATGGCGCGCGCAATCACGTCCAGCGAGTCGGAGAGATCGAAATCCACCCAGTGCGCGCGCAGCTCGCTGAACTCCTTGGCCACCGACTTCACCAGGCCGGCCAGGCCGCCGCCGCGGCGGAAGTTGGCGTCTGCCGCCGCGACTCCGAAGTCGCCGCCCAGTGCGGTGGCAACCAGCAGGTGCCGCGCCTTCTTCTGCAGCGAGGCGCGCACCACCGCGAAGAAGCGCTTCACGTCGCGGGCGCGGCTATTGGGGTTGAGGCTCCAGAGGTGGATCAGCCCGTCGATCTCGTCCAGCGCCGCGGGGATGGTGGTGGCGCTGGGAAAGTCCACGATCTCCGCCGTCGCCCCGCGGGCGTGCAGCAGCGAGGCCACCCGCTCGGCGAGGCCGAGGCGGTCGTCGCTGATGAGGAACTGCTTGCCCTCCAGGTCGAGGTCGGCGGGCACGGTCGGCGGTGCATCCTGTCGGCGCAGCACATAGCGCTCCAGCGGGATGCCGGTCGTCCGGGCAGCCGTCGGCTGCGGACGCGGCGGCGGGGTGACCGGCGCATGGCGTGCCTCCAGCCAGGCCACCATCGCGCGCAGGGTCTTGAGGCTGGCGAGCTGGTCGAGCATCGCGTCCTTGCTGCCGCCGCCGGCGATGCCGAGGCGGTCGGTGAGCTGGCCCACCACTTCCAGCCGCTTGATGGAGTCGATGGAGAGATCGGCCTCGAGGTCGAGATCGAGGTCCAGCGATTCCGGCGGGTAGCCGGTGCTGGCGCTGACGATGTCGAGCAGCACCTGGGTGAAGTTGGCAGCCGCACTCGCTGGCACTGCGGCGGCGGGCATGGCGACCTCCACCGTCGTGGTGGTGGTGACGGAGACGGTCGCCGGTGCCGGGGCCGCTGCGGGCAGCTTTTCGTCGAGCCAGTTCAGTACCGCACGCAGGGTCTTCTGCGCCGCGAGCTGCTCCAGCAGCACATCGGCATGGCTGCCGACGAGGCTGCGCAGCGAGAGCTTCTGCGATAGCTCGCCGATGATTTCCAGCCGCTTGATGGAGTCGATGGAGAGATCCGCTTCGAGGTCGAGATCAAGCTCCAGCATCTCCGCCGGATAGCCGGTGCGCTCGGCGACGATGCCGAGCAGCACGCCGCGGCTGTCGGGTGCCACCGGCGCTGCCGGTGCGGTGCTGACCGAAACCGGGGTGACCGGCAGCGGCGCGGGTGCGGCCACCGTGAGGGCGGGCAATGCGGCGGGTGCGGCGCGGTGTTCGGAAACCCGCACGGCGGTCTGGCTGCCGGGCGCGCCGAAGAAGCCGAGCAGCACGTCGCGCTGGGCGTTGACCAGCTCGCGCATGTTGGACAGGTAACCGACGATGGCCTGCTCGCCTGCGGTCGCGGGCTGCGGCGCGGGCGCTGCCGCGATCACCGTGGTCTGGTGGCCGACGCGCTCGGCCGCCGCCGCCGAGAGATCGAGCACCGGCTCGATCACCACCGCGCCGGCATTGGCCGGCAGCTTGCCCTTGAGCGGCCAGGCGCGGCCGCCGTTGACCATCCAGGTGGTGGCGGCGAGCCTGCGCGGCGCCGCGAGGTCGATGCGCTCGGCGCGACCCGCGAACAGCGCGCCGGCATCGAAGCCATCCAGCAGCACGGCGAGCTGGGCGAGCGGCTCCATCAGGGCTGCGAAGCCACGCTCTTCCGGGTCGAGCGCGACCGCGACGTGTGGCTGATCCTTGAGGATGCGACCGACCAGCCCCGTGAGCACCTTGCGCGGGCCCACCTCGATAAACACCCGCGCGCCATCGGCATGCATGCGCTCGATCTCCGCCACGAAGCGCACGGGACTGACGATGTGGCGGGCGAGGCTGTGGCGGATCTGCTCGGCATCCGCCTTGTGCGGTGCGGCGCTGATGTTGGAATACACCGGCCAGCTGAGTGCGCCCACGCCCTGCCAGCGCAGCACGGCGGCGAAGCAGGCCTCGGCGGCCTGCATCAGCGGCGAGTGGAAGGCGCAGTCGGTTTCGATGCGCTTGTAGCCGACGTTGTGCTGGCCGAGGAAGGCGCAGGCGGCTTCGACATCGCTGGTCGGGCCGGAGATCACGGTCTGGATCGGGCTGTTCTGGTTGGCCATCACCACGCTGGGAAAGCCCTCCAGCAGCGGCTTGAGCGCCTCGGTGTCGAGCCGCACCGCGGCCATCGCGCCGTTGTCGTCACCGCCGAGCGCGGCGAGGATGGCCTCGGCGCGTGCGCGCGACAGATCGAGCAGCGCCTGATCGTCGAAGGCACCGGCCGTGGCCAGTGCGGCCAGTTCGCCATAGCTGTGGCCGGCGGACATGTCGGGCTTCAGCCCCAGCGATGTCAGCCAGTCGAAGGCCGCGAGTTCCACCAGGCCCAGCGCAGGTTGTGCCACCAGCGTGTCGGTCAAAGCCTGCTGCTGGCGCTTGGCAGTGGCCTCGTCGTAGGCGGTGGTGGGGTAGATCTTCTGCAACTCGCCGCGGCCCGCCGACAGCAGCGCGGCCGAGGGCGGGAAGTACACCAGCAGGTCCCGCAGCATGCCGGGGTACTGGCTGCCCTGGCCGGGGAACAGGAAGGCGGTCTTGCCGGGGGCGGCGGCCGACTGGCGACGGTGGATGCCGCTCACCGCAGCCGTGCCGCAGGCGGCGACGATCTTGCTGCGCAGCTCGACCAGATCGCTGGCGACGAAGGCGATCTGCACGGGCAGATCGGCACCGGTGCTGGCCTCCCAGGCGGTGCGTGCGAGATCGCGCAGGGCGAGCGGCGCATCGGAGGCGGCGACGAACTCGGCCAGCTGTACGAGCACGGTCTGTGCCACGGCGAGCGTGGTGCCGCGCACGGCGAACAGCTCGGCCGGAAACTGCGGCGCGCCCACCGCGCTCTGGTGCGCGGGATAGGCCGAGAGCACAGCGTGGAAATTGGTGCCGCCGAAACCGAAGGCACTCACCGCGCCGCGCGCGACGGTCGATGCCGACGCCCAGGGAGACGGCTTGCGGTTGAGCTGGAACGGACTGGTCTCCGCACGCCAGGCCGCATTGGGCTGGGTGATCTGGCCCGTCGGCGGCAGCACGCGGTGGTGCAGGGCCTTGGCGACCTTGATCAGGCCTGCGATGCCGGCCGCGCACTTGGTGTGGCCGATCTGGCTCTTCACCGAGCCGAGTGTGGCCTGTGCAGGCACCGCGCCACTGGCGGTGTAGACCTCGGTCAAGGTCTTGAGCTCGGTGCGGTCGCCCACCACCGTGCCGGTGCCGTGGGCCTCGACCAGACCGACATCCGCCGGCAGCACGCCGGCCTGCCAGTAGGTGCGTTCGAGTGCGCGCTTCTGGCCTTCCTTGCGCGGGGCGGTGAGGCCCAGGCCCTTGCCGTCGCTGCTACCGGCGATGCCGTCGATGACGGCATAGATGCGGTCGCCGTCGCGCTCGGCATCGGCGAGGCGCTTGAGCACCACCACACCCACGCCCTCGCCCAGGCAGATGCCGTCGGCCTCGTTGTCGAAGGAGCGGCAGCGGCCCTTGGCCGAGAGCGCGCCGACGGACGAGAACATCAGGAAGTCCGAGATGCCGTTGTGAAAGTCCGCACCACCGGCCAGCACCATGTCGCTGCTGCCGGTGCGCAGTTCCTTCACGCCGAGTTCGATGGCGGTGAGCGAGCTGGCGCAGGCCGAGGTCACCGAATAGTTGACCCCGCCCAGGCCCAGCCGGTTGGCGATGCGGCCGGAGATGACGTTGACCAGCATGCCGGGGAAGGAGTCTTCCGTGAGGCTGGGCAGCGCCTTGGCGAGCGCCTCGGGCAGCTCGCCGCAGTACTGGGTGTAGAGGTTGCGGAAGGTGTACTGGTTGCCCAGATCCATGCCGGCCTCGGCACCGAAGATGACCGAGGTCTTCTCCTTGTCGAAGTAGCGCGTGCCGTAACCCGCGTCCTTGAGCGCCTGCTTGGTGATTTCGAGAGAGAGCAGCTGCACCGGCTCGATGGCCGCGAGCGAGGCGGGCGGGATGCCGTACTGCAGCGGGTCGAAGGGCGTATCGGCGATGAAGCCGCCCCATTTGCTCACGCTCTTGTCGTTGGGCGCGTCGGCTCCGCGGTAGTAGCGCTCGACGCTCCAGCGGTCGGCCGGGACTTCGGTCACTAGGTCGCGGCCTTCGAGGATGTTGGCCCAGAAGCTTTCGAGATCGGGCGAGCCCGGATAGAGGCAGGCCATGCCGACCACAGCGACCGGCTCGGCCATCGCCTGGCGGCGCGGCGCGGGCACCTGCACGTCCGCGAGATAGGCGACCGCACCGCGGGTGACCTCGGCGTGCAGCTCGGCGATGGTGGTCACCGTCTGCTTCATGGCGATGACCTGGCCGATCATGTACATGCCCTCGGCCTGCTGGGTGGCCAGATCAATGGCGGCCAGCTTGCCGTCGACGTAATCGACGCCCTTGGTTGCGATGCGCAGGCGGCCGACGGTGAGCGATTCGAGCTGCTTCCAGGCCTCCTTGGTGTCAACGCCCTCGGCATGCAGGCGCGCCTTCTCGCGCGCGAACAGGTCCATGAAGCCCGAGGGCACGCAGCGGATGGCGTGGCCCGGTGCGGTCTCCACCAGCGCCGTGATATCGCCTGCGAGCGCCTGGGTCTGGAAGTCCTTCAGCACGGCGCCGCTGGCCACGGCCTCTTCGGTGGCGATGTAGGCGGTGCCCATCAGCACGCCGATCTTCGCGCCGCGCGCTGCCAAGGGGGCGGCGATGGCGGCGACCATCGCGCTCGAACGCGCGTCGTGGATGCCGCCCGCGAACAGCACATGCAACAGCTCGGGTTTTTCGACCTGCATCATCAGCGCGATTGCCTGCTCCCACAGCACGAAGCTGTAGCGCGGGCCGACGTGGCCGCCGCATTCGCGGCCCTCGAAAATGAAGTGGGTCGCGCCGTCCTTGAGGAACAGATCCAGCAGGCCCGGCGAGGGCACGTGCAGATAGGTGGGGATGCCCATGTCGATGAAGGGCCGCGCCTGCGAAGGGCGGCCACCGGCCAGCACCAGCACGCTGGGCTTGAACTCCTTCACCAGCGCCAGTTGCGGATCGAGGATTTCAGGGGCGGCAAAGCCCAGCAGGCCAACGCCCCAGGGCTTGTCGCCGATCTGCTCGGCAGTCGCCTGCAGGAGTTCGCGCGAGGGCTGCTCGCGCATCAGCGACAGCGCCAGGAAAGGCAGGCCGCCCTCATTGGCGACCGCGCAGGCGAAGCCAGCCGTGTCGCTGACGCGCGTCATCGGGCCCTGCGCCACGGGATAACGCGTGCCGTGCGAACGCGCCCAGGCGTTGTTCTCGTCCAGCACTTTCAGCGTCTGCGCCTGCTGCACCTGCCCGGCGATGCGCAGGCGCAGGGTGTTGACCAGGGCTTCGAGATTGGAGCACTCGCCCAGCACCAGGCGCGCGAGGGCGGCGTCCTGACCGATGGGCAGCAGTTCGCCGCTGGTGAGGGCCGCGCGCACGGTGGCGGCGTCCAGGCCTTCGAGGGCTGCGACTTCTTTCTGGCCACGGGCGTAGACGTGGTAGCCCGCCACCTCGCGCGCCTCGCTGCCGTCCATGGCGAGCGTCTGCGTCTTGAGCACGTCCGGCAGGCTGCATTCGGGATACACGGCGAGCACCGAGTCGAGCACCACGCCGAAGGCGCCGCCCACCTGCGCGCCCGCCGCGGTGTTGAGGCCGATGCCGCCCTGGCACCACACCGGCACGGCATCCCCGGCTTGTTCGGTGGTCAGCGCCACCAGCCGTTGCAGCAGCACGAAGCTGCTCTCGTCGCCGATGCGGCCGCCGCTCTCCTGCCCTTTGGCGATGAGGCCGGACGCGCCCGCGGCGAGGGCGATGCGCGCCTCGGCCAGCGAGCACACCTGGGCCACCACCGGCACCCCACGCCAGCTGGCGGGCAGCGCGGCGGGGTCGCCATCGACGACGACGAAACCGATGCTGGGCGGCAGCGGCGCATCGGGTGCGATGACGCCATCGGCGAGCCTCAAGCCCAGACCCTGCGCTCGCTCGCTGGCGAGGCGGGCCCAGAGCGCGGGCCAGTGTTGCGGATCGCGTCCGATATCGACCGCCACTGCCACTTCCTGACGTGCGAGCAGACGGGCCAGCGGGAGGTCGGGCCGCTCGAACGGCGTGATGGCCAGCAGGCGGAACCGCTCGCCCTGCACGCCGGGGTGTGCGCCCTCGGCGGCCGCCTTCTTCACCTCAGATCGCTTCAACATGATCCAGCTCCCTCATCCATGAACGAACGGTCAATACACATCAAAAAAACTTCTAGTCCTGCGTCCAGCGGAACATCGCTGCGCCCACGGCGAGGAACAGCGCAGTCATCCCGGTCAGCACCGCCAGGGGCTTTGCGATGTCGGCCACGCCCGCGCCATCGAGCATCACGGCGCGTGCGGCGTCGAGCATGTGGGTGAGCGGGAAGAGAGCCGCGAGCTGCTGCACGAACGCGGGCGCGCCATCGAGCGAGAAGAACACGCCCGAGAGCACCAGCATCGGCCAGGAGATGAGGTTGAGCACGCCGCCCGACAGCTCTTCGCTGGCGATGCGCGCCGCGACCAGCAGGCTCATGGCGATCATGGTCATCGAGCCCAGCGCGGTGACCAGCAGCAGGGTGAGATAGCTGCCCTCCATGCGCAGGTGCAGCAGCGTATTGCAGGCGGCGAAGATGCCGACCGAGACGATGATGGAGAGCAGCAGGCAGGCGAGGAGCTGTGCGCTGATGAACTCCACTGCCCTGAGCGGCGTGCCGTTGAGGCGCTTGAGATAACCCGACTTGCGGTAGCGCACGATGACGTGGCCGATGGCGAACAGGCTAGAGAACATGATGTTGAGCGCCAGCAGCCCCGGCACCAGCCAGTCGGCATAGCGGATGCGATTTCCCGTCACCGGCTGCGCCGCGGCCTTCGGCTCCTGGGCCAGCAGCAGCTGCTGCAGCAGCCGGCCCTTGGCGGAGTCCTCGTTGAGCCAGTAGCGCGGCGGCACCGTGCTCAAATCCAGCATCAGGTCGATGCGCTGGCGCTGCACCTTGGCGATGGCTTTCTCGATCTCGGTCTCGCGATAGAACTCGACCGCCGGCGTGCCGAGAAAGGCGTGGGTCGCCGGGATCAGCGGCGCATCACCGAGCACCGCCACCTTGGCGACCGTCTGCGGCCCGCTGGAGAACACCGTCGCCATGCCGATCACCAGCAGCGGCGCGAACAGCAGGTTCCAGGCGAGTGCGGAGCGGTCGCGCAGCACTTCGAGCACGCGCGCCTTCACCATCGCCAGCAGGCGTTTCAGGCTGCTTTTCAGGGGGTGGCTCATGCGCTTGGGCTCCTCGGGTTCATCATCGACTGCGCGATTGCGTGTCGCCCAAGGCGCGCAATCGCCTGGCGCGTGATCCCCCTGCGGGGGCCCCTCACGCGGTGGCTCATGCGCGCAACTCCTTGCCCGTGAGCTGGATGAAAAGGTCTTCGAGCGTGCGCGGCCTGATCTTCAGGTGCGCGAGCGACAGCCCGGCATCGAGCAGCTTGCGCACGGCTCCATTCACGTCCTTGCTGAAGATCTCGACGCGATCCTCGCGATGTACCAGCGGCAGGTCGATGTGATGGCCTTCGATCACGTTGGCAGGCAGCTCCAGCACGCTGTCGTTGAAGTGCTCGGCCAGCAGGCTCTGCGGTGAGCCGCGGGCGACGATGCGGCCCTGATCCATGATGGCGATGTCGTCGCTCAAGAGGTACGCCTCGTCCATGTAGTGCGTGGTGAGCACCACCGTCGTGCCGCGCGCCTTCACCGCCCGCACCAACTCCCAGAAATTGCGCCGCGCCTGCGGGTCGAGGCCGGTGGTGGGTTCGTCGAGAAACACCAGGTCGGGGTCGTTGACGAGTGCAATGGCCAGCAGCATGCGCTGGCGCTGGCCGCCGGAGAGCTTGCGATGGTCGCGGTCGAGGTAGTCCTCCAGGTGGCAGGCTTCAATCAGGCGATCCAGCGGCATGGTGCGCTCGTACAGCGAGCGGAAGAACTCGAGGTTCTCGCGCACGGTGAGAAAGTCCTGCAGCGCCGTGTTCTGGAACTGCATGCCGATGCGCTCGTGATAGTCCGCATCGAGCGGCCTGCCGCGATACAGCACCTCGCCGGAGGTCGGTTTCACCAGGCCTTCGAGCATCTCCACCGTCGTGCTCTTGCCCGCGCCATTGGGGCCGAGCAGGCCGAGGCAGGTGCCCTGTTCCACATCGAAGCTCACGCCATTGACGGCCTGCACCCTGGGGTAGTGCTTGACCAGTTCGCGAGCGGAGAGGACGGTGCTCATGGCAACGACATCTGCGAGAACGCAGCTTCGGCGGAGATCGCTGGCGCTCGCTGCAAAGCGTCTCGTAGAGCGAGATTTCGTGTGTGCGCCGACCCGGTTGGGTGGGCGGCTGAAAGCCGCAGTGCTGGTGGAGAAAACCTGGTCATCTTTGAGCGAATCCGTTCGCTATACATCGTGATAAAGGTCAGCGTCTCCACAACGCCGACAATCAGCGACCTTTCCGGCCTATCCATCTCGCCAGCACGCTACGTTTTCAATCTGGCAGTTTGTTGACAAGCATGCTTCGCGCCAACTCCCTGGCACGCCGGCCTGCCGCTAAGGCATGACGCATCAGCGGTGTAATGCTTCAAAGCCATTACGCATGGTGCCGCAGCAAAAACCCCCTCGCGAGGGTGTTGGCTTAGGCTTTTTGCGCATGAGCGCCGAACACATCCGGTCCCTGGATTGTTCGCCCACAAAAAACCCCGCTGATCTGCGGGGCCTTTTGAACACTGTTGCTGCATTGCTTGGCGGACGAGGAGGGATTCGAACCCCCGTGTAGGCTTACACCCACCATCTGATTTCGAGTCAGCGCCGCAAAAGAAAAACCTCTTGCATAATCATAGCACTAAGACTACGGTTTTTCTGTATCAGGCCTATTTCGGGCCAGAGGACGAAAAATGGGCTCCGTAACTCGCCGCACAACTGTTCGTGAAGATGGCAGCACTGTCGTGAAATATGACGTGCAGGTAAAGCGACGCGGTGGGCAGCGAAAAAGCAGAACCTTCCAGACACTGGGTGCAGCGAAACGGTGGGCGCGCGAGACAGAGGTGGCCATCGAACGTGGGGCCTGGACCGATCCCAGCGTTGCCGAACGCACAAAGCTAAAGCAAGTGATCCAGTGGTATGTCGAGGAGGTGTCGCCTCTACTTAAAGCGGGCGACCGCGACAACAGCCCTGCGCGTCGGCTGACCGAGCGTCTGGGCTCGATTTCGGTCGCCCAACTGGAGCCGCGGCATCTGGCTGACTATCGCGACGCGCGGCTAAAAGACCCAGTGAGGAAACCCGGCACCGATCATCAGAACGCTGAGAAGGTTGGTGCCCGCTCGGTGATCGGCGAGCTAGGCCTTTTGCAGCGAGCACTCAAGCATGCTGCCGCAGAGAAAAGTATTCCTTTGCCCCGCGGGTTACCAACTTTACTGGTCAAGAAGCCTTCGCTTTCACACGGCAGAGACCGCAGGCTTTCTGCTCACGAGTACGATGCCCTGCTCGCGGCTTCTTACCGCTCTTCTACTGGGCCGCAGAGCTCGCGCTCACCTTGGCTTGAGCCGATCATCATCGTGGCCGTAGAAACCGGCATGCGCCGCTCCGAGATCCTTGCTCTGTGCTGGGAGCAGGTCGATTTGGAGCGACGATTCATCCGCATGGAAATTGGCAAAACGAAGAATGGTGAAGGTCGCCGCATTCCCCTCTCAACCCGTGCCATTCGTGCGCTGCAAATGACTCCCCAAGCAGTGACTGGCCGGGTTTTCCCGATCTCCTGCGATGCCCTTGAGAATCAGTGGAAGGGCGCCCGCGCCCGAGCTGGCCTTGGCGACCTGCATTTTCACGACTTGCG
>Ga0256304_1000060_pt1 | contig 14025 bp, 9 predicted proteins | sample ColtaT_25_FD_183802 | JGI IMG/M metagenome (GOLD analysis project Ga0256304, IMG submission 183802) | Metatranscriptome of freshwater microbial communities from Columbia River, Oregon, United States - Colum_Yuk_RepA_8d (Metagenome... | ecosystem: Environmental > Aquatic > Freshwater > River...
TGATTTGGCAATTGTCAGCCTCAGACGCATTCCCGCCCTCGGGGAATGCTGTTTCTTTGCTTCCTGCCTCTGAGAAAAGAAAACGGGTATGTTTTGACCACCTTGTCAGTCCGAAACTGCAGAGACAGAATCGACCGTCCTGTCCTGTTTATTCGCCCAAATTGTTCTTCTGCAAAGAACTTGCGACTTTGGCGATTTCGCGGATTTGTCCTTTCCTTCTTTTTCTGTCGTCTGGCGGGATTAAATGAGCGATCCGAAGCCTTCTCCGAACGACATTATGGCCAAGATTCGTGCCCAGAAGGCTGCAGCGGCCACTGCAGCGGGTGCGGGATCTGAGCCAACTGCTGAGCCGAAGCCTGAAGCTTCGGCTGCCCCGGCGGCACCTGCTGCTGCCCCGGCGGCGGCGACGCCACCGCGATCTCCCGCCGACATCATGGCTTCGATTCGTTCTGCGGCCAAGCCTGCAGCCGAGTCGTCTGCGAAGCCCGCCGCTGCCAAGCCGGCGGCGGCCGCGGCGGCAGGTTCTCCGGCTAGTATCCTCGCGTCGATCCGCAGTGCTGGGAAGCCTGCTGCTGCGGCAACACCAGCGCCGGCAGCTGCATCTTCGGCCGCACCTGCGGCTCCAGTTGCGGCAGCGGCCGCTGTTCCGGTCGGTTTGTCACCGGCTGAAATGATCAAGGCGGCTCGTAACGCCGAAGCTGGTGCTCCGGTGGCCCCGAAGGTGGTGCTGCCGACGAAACCATTGCCGGGGAAGGCAGCACCGGCTGCCGCCAAAGCTGCAGAGGAAGTTTCTCGCCGTTCGGTTGTGGGCAGCGTGGTGGCCACACTTTTCAGCCCGTTGGTTGTCGCGTGGGGCAGTTTCACTGCGGCTGCGGCGGCATCGGGGCTGGCGTTGGCGCGGTTCATGATGCCGAATGTGCTCGTCGAGCCACCTACGAAATTCAAGATCGGCCCTCCAACGGACTACGCTCCGGGAACTGTCTCCACGAAGTGGCAAGCTCAGTTCAACATCTGGGTGGTGAATTCGGACGTTGACGGAGTTCGTTCGATTTACGCTCTCAGCACAGTCTGCACCCACCTCGGGTGTACTCCAAACTGGCTGGAGGGCGAGCAGAAGTTCAAGTGTCCGTGTCACGGTTCCGGCTTTTACAAGTCGGGAATCAACTTTGAAGGACCTGCTCCTCGACCGCTGGAGCGGGTGGGGCTCCGGTTGGCTGAGGACGGGATGCTGGAAGTGGACAAGAGTGTGAAGTTCCAGCGTGAGTTGGGACAGTGGACAAATGCCTCTTCATTTGTCTCGACAGGTTGAGGAATTTTTCGTGTGCAGTAAACAAAACCGGCAGTGAGCTGCCAGTGTTGTTTTCTGTCACGGAGTGCGGTGGAAGAAGCCGGGGCTGTCTCAGGGTGGCTCCGAATTGCTGGTGGCGGGATGTGGTGTAGGCAGAGCGGTGCAGCGGTGGCTTTCAGCCAATGCTCATTGCGTGGCAGCGAACCGAAAGAACTGAGGGCTTCACGTGTCTGTCGGCGACTATATTCGAAATTCGCAGATCTGGAAGAGTGTGTTTCGTCACCCGGCTCCGACGGACCGTCGTAACCGTGTTGTGGTGATGTTGACGAATTTCTTCCTGCATCTTCATCCGGTTTCCATCAAGCAGCAGGGCATTGCTCTGTCATACACGTGGTGCATGGGCGGCATCACGTTTTTTCTGTTTCTGGTGGAGGCCATCACCGGCGTGTTGCTGATGTTTTATTATCGGCCAACGCTGGATTGGGCGTTCTACGACATTCAGGCACTGCGAGACGTGCAGACTCTGGGGATCATGCGTGAGATTCACCGCTGGGGTGCTCATGCGATGGTCATCACAGTCTGGCTGCACATGTATCGAGTGTTTCTGACGGGCAGTTACAAGCCACCTCGAGAATTCAACTGGGTGATCGGTGTATTGCTGCTGGTGCTGACGCTGCTGCTGTCCTTCACCGGCTATCTGCTTCCCTGGGACCAGCTGGCGATCTGGGCTATTACCGTGGGGTCGAACATGGCCAAAGCGACGCCCTTCCTGGGTGTTGAGGGTCCGGGGTTCCAGGTCTTCAATACCAGTGGTTATGAGTTGATCACGAACGCATCGGACGCCAAGTTTCTGCTGCTGGGTGGTCGATTTGTCGGCGAGGCGACGCTGAACCGATTTTACATTCTGCACTGTGTTGCGATTCCACTGGTTGTGAGTCTGCTGATAGCGATTCATTTCTGGCGAGTTCGCAAGGACGGCGGGATCAGCCAACCGCTCTGACGGTTGTGGTGCGTGTGTGTTTGGATGTTGTGGTGGGTTTCGGCAGTGGGGGCGTCTGTCAGCAGTGGCTGGCTGTCGACCTTCGGGGTTCTGTAAGCTGGGTGCTTCTCGATGTTGAATGCTCATCCGGACCTTACCGCCAGCGTGCTGATTGGGCTGGGCTGGTACTACCTGTTGATGTTTCTGATGAATCTGGCCTGGACGGTCAGAAGCTATCGAGACGATGGGGAGTATTCCAATGGCATCCCGCGGGCTGCTGTCTGGGCGGTGTATTCGTCGATTCTGATGATGGTTTCGGCGTACCACTTTACGTATCCGCCGGAAGGTTTTCTGATCTCGATGCCGTCGTGGTTTCGGGATCCGTTTGACCGTTATTTTTCGAACCCGGTGCTGTTTTTCGTGCTGTCGATCCTTGGCTACTGGGCAATGATCGCTTTGCGGGAATGGTGGACGAAACCGCGGGTCGCGTGGGTGCTGCTGAATATTTCTCTGCTGTTTATGGGTCTCAGCCTGACGGATTATGATTTCCGGCAGATTGTGGGGAAGCCGGACAACGTGCCGATTGTGGCCATGTTGTTCATTGTTGCGTTCTGCACGTGGATCTACTTCAGCCGTGCTGTTGACAACGACCGACGCATTGCTGAAGGTCGTCCGTTGTTTGAGCAGGAGAACAACGAGAAGGTGCTGGTATGGCCGGATCTGGTGTATACCGAGCTGATCTGCATGGTGGTGCTGACGGCGGTCCTGATTTTCTGGGGTATTGCTCTGAAGGCTCCGCTGGAAGAACCCGGTTCTTCCGTGAAGACTCCGAACCCCTCGAAAGCTCCGTGGTATTTCCTGGGATTGCAGGAGATGCTTGTTTACTTCGACCCATGGCTTGCGGGTGTGGTATTGCCCAGCATTATTCTGGGTGGACTGATGGCTGTGCCGTACATTGACTTCAACAAGCGGGGCAACGGCTATTATTCCTTCAAGGAGCGGGCGTTTGCTGTTTCCACATTTCTGTTTGGTTTTCTGCCGCTCTGGGTGGCTCTGATTGTGCTGGGAACATTCCTGCGGGGTCCGAACTGGAACTTCTTCGGGATTTACGAGTACTGGGACGTGCACAAGGTGGAAGCGGCGAACAATGTGAACCTGAGCGAGTTCTTCTGGGATGGTCTGGGCACGGGAGTTCCGAAGGGAACTACGCTGGACCGGATTCTGTTGCGAGAGTTCCCGGGGATCCTGTTGATTATCGGCTATTTTGCCGTGCTGCCTCCGATCATGGGAGTGACGATTCTAAGAACGTATTTCGCAAGGATGGGCGTTCTTCGATTCCTCGTGTTCAGCAACCTGATTCTGTGGATGGCGATTCTGCCAATCAAGATGCTGCTCCGCTGGGCGTTTTCTTTGAAGTACATCGTCGGCATCCCCGAGTGGTTCTTCAATATTTGATCGCAGTGGTCTGGTGTCAGCCCTGCGAGGTTGTTGTGTCGGCTGTCAGATTCGTTTCATTATTCGCTGAGGAAGGGCCAAAAGCCCCGCCAGAGCTATGCCAGCAACAGATGATTTTCGGTGGAATCAGAAAACGCTGCACGCAGTCTTTGCGATCAGCAGTGCGGTGATGCTGCTGTCGGTCTACGCCATGCTGCGGCAGGACCAGAACGACGAGTGGCGGGATGTGCAACGCACCGCGTTTCAGATCGATTCGCAGATTCGTGAACGCGATTTGCGGAAGATCGAGTCTGCAGACTTTGTGGCGCAACGGGAGGATCTGGCGAAGCAGGTCGAGGCTGCTGCCGCGGAAGTTGCGGCTCAGAAGGCAGAGCAGGCCAGCCTCGTCGCGGAGCTTGAAGCAAAGGCTCGGCAGGTCGAGGCTCTGGAAGTGACTCTGAAGTTTCGGAATTCCGATCGAGATGAGGCGCGTGCGAACTATGACCTCGCGGTGCGCGACGCCCTGGCTGACACGCTGAAGGATGCGCGGCTGGAGGAGTTCCGTCGTCGTCAGGGGTTGTGTGATGAAATGCAGCGGCAGCTGGATTCCGAGAAGGAGCAATTGGCTGAGTTGACGGGCAGGTCGAAGCAGATTACGGCGAAGCTTGATGAGTTGATTGCCAGTCAGGGGAAGCTGACCGCTGAGGCTGATCGGATGCGAGCAGCTCTGGAGAACATCCAGCCCAGCAATACGATCTCAGCCCTGAAGCGTTCGCTGATGGAGCTGCCGATTATTGATGGTTTCAATTCGCACCTGAAGATTGTGCAGGACTGGGTTCCGAAACTGGAAGTCACGCTGGGCATGGCGAAGATTGCCCGATTCGACCGCTGCCGGACCTGTCATCAGAACATCGACAAGACCGGCCCGGGTGGTGTTCCTGCGTATCCTGCTGGTCACCCTCAGAGTGCCCTCGTTTCTGACTGGGTTGAGGCATCCGTGTTTCCTCAGCCGTTTTCGACTCACCCGAACACCGACTTGTATTGTTCGGCTTCGAGCCCGCACCCGGTGGGGACCTTTGGCTGTACGATCTGTCACGATGGACAGGGTTCGGGGACCAGCTTTTCGAATGCCGAGCATACTCCGAATGACCCACATGTTGCCGATGACTGGCATCACGAGTATGGGTTCCATCCGAATCACTTCTGGGAGTACCCGATGCAGCCTTCTCGATTCATCGAGTCGACGTGCATCAAGTGTCACCACAACGTGACTGAACTGGGAGTGCATCCGAAGTTCGGTGCTTCTGCTCCGAAGGTCCATAAGGGCTGGGAGTTGATTCAGAAGTACGGGTGTTATGGATGCCACGAGATTCACGGCTTCGATGGTGGGAACGCGATCGGACCGGACATGCGGCTCGAACCTCAGACCGAGCAGGCTCGTGCTGAAGCGGCAGCGGACGCTGCGGCGAAGCCGGGTAAGTATCGTAAGGTGGGCCCCAGCCTGCGGCACATTGCCGCCAAGACGTCATCGGAGTTCATCCAGTACTGGACAGAAATCCCGACTCGCTATCGTCCGACGACGAAGATGCCGCAGTTCTTCAGTCTCACGGATCATCTGGGGGTTGACGATCAGGGCCAGACGAAGAAGTTTGAGGCGGCCGAACTGGCAGGGATTGCTTCGGTACTTCTGGCGACTTCCGAGCAGATTGATCTGTTGAAGCCCGAGGACGGATATGAGGCTGACGCTGAGCGTGGAGAAAAGCTGTTTGTGGAGCGCGGTTGTCTGGCCTGCCATTCTCATGCGGCGGTTCCCGAGTCGACAGCGGATAAGGGGCCAAACATCAGCGATATCCACCAGAAGGTGAAGCGGAATGCTGATGATCCTGCCTTCAGCGATTGGTTGTACACGTGGTTGCGTGATCCGGAGCGCTATCACAAACGGACGATGATGCCGAATCTGTATCTGGAAGCTTATCTGGACACGGACGGCTCCACGAAGGTTGACCCGGCAGCTGATATCACGGCCTTCCTGCTGAAGCAGGGTGACCCGGGCAACTTCCCCGTTGCAATTGTGGAGGACGCTGAACTTGACAAGCTGGTTGAGTTGTATCTGAAGAAAAGTCGTTTCGGTGAGGACGCCGCGAAGAAGATCATTTCGGGCATGACATTCCCTCAGAAGAGGTCTGATGTTGTCGGTGACGAGTCGGTGCTGGCGACTGACGACGGTGCGGGTGTTGCTGACGCGGGTCAGTGGCGTGAAATGAAGCTGCAGTATGTCGGCCGCAAGACAATTTCGCGGTATGGCTGCTACGCGTGCCATGACATGCCCGGTTATGAGGAGTCGCGGCCGATCGGTGTGGCTCTGCAGGACTGGGGTCGCAAGGACACCAGCAAACTGGGATTTGAGCACATTGAGGAGTATCTGCATCATCATGGTGAGCCGTCGGGATCTGCCCATGCGAGCACGGCTGAGCGAATTGTGACGGCTCGGAAACGTGCTGCTGCTGGCGGTGCGGCGAAGGGGCAGTTCACGGAGGAGCAGGAGCAGCGTGAAATGACGGCGTCGTTCTTCTACGACAGCCTGCAGCGGCATGGCCGCCCCGGTTTCATCTGGCAGAAGCTCCGTGGTCCAAGGACCTATGACTATGAGAAGACGACGACCAAGGGCTACGACGAGCGTCTGCGGATGCCTAAGTTCCCGTTGAAGGAAGACGAGATTGAAGCGATAGCGACCTTCGTACTTGGGTTGGTGGCTGAGCCTCCTGCTTCCCAGTATGTGTATGCTCCTGACGAGCGTGAGAAGACTCGGATCGAAGGTGAGTTCCTGCTGGCCAAGTACAACTGCACAGGCTGTCACGTCGTGGAGTTGCCGAAGGTTACTTTTGCAGCGGATCTGGCCGGGCTGGAGTCAACACCTCTGGATGCGGCTGACCATCAGGCGGCGCTCGATTTGTTGCTGAAAGTACGGCCGCCGTTCAAGGGTCTGACTGGTGCTGAGAAGGAGTATCTGGTCGACGGTGAGAAGGTGAAGATGCCGGTGGCAAGTTTCCACGGGTTCCTGTCCGCGAAGCCGGACCCTGAGGAGACTGATCCGGAGCTGCGCGAGTACGGTTTTGAGGTTTGGGAGCCAGTGGACTTTGGTACCTCGGACCAGCCAAAGCTGTTACTGCCTGGCGCACCGGTGTCCTTTGCCGAGTCGCGTCTGGTGGATTACGAGGGGCCACGCGGGGGAAGTTATGCCGAGTTGCTTGTTGAGCGTCTGCTGACCTATCGGTTTGACCAGCGGAAGCTGGCATGGCAGGCCTCCCCGCCGCCGCTCTATCAGGAGGGGGTGAAGGTTCAGACGAACTGGCTGTATTCATTCCTGCTGGAGCCAGGAAAGATTCGTTACACGACTGTGCTGCGGATGCCTCGATTCAACATGAGTCAGGACGAGGCTCGGGTGCTGGCGAACTACTTTGCTGCTGTGGACGGTGCAGAGTTCCCTTACGAAGAGCAGGGGCCAAAGGATGTTGATTACCTGACGCAGCGGGGTTCGGAGCTGAAGGACAGTGGCCTGCTGGCTGCGGATCAGAGCTACCTGAATGAGTCGTGGCATCTGTTGAACGGTCCTTTGTGTGTGAAGTGTCACTCTGTGGGTGGCCGTCGTTTCAAGGCTTCTGATCCGGCAAAGGACATTCAGGGGCCGAATCTGGTGGACGTTCAGAGCCGGTTGCGTTCGGACTGGGTGAAGTTGTGGCTGTATAAGCCGTCCTGGGTGACGCCTTACACATCGATGCCCGTGAATTACGGGAAGAACGCGACGCAGTTCCCTGACAAGTTCAAGGGCGATCCGGATGCGCATGTTCTGGCGACACGGGATGCATTGATGAACTATTCGCGTCTGCTTGAGGACTACGGTCCGGTTATCTATCAGCCGCCTGCTGCAGCCACGGAGGCTGCTCCGGCAGCGGGAGGAGACGAATAATGTTGAAGTTTCGGTCCGGAATCCTGACATTGGCGTCGGGTGCCATGCTGTCTCTGAGCGTCGGCTGCACTGAATACGGTCAGCCGGCTGTGGGTGGTGGTGCGTCGGTGGTTCCGCAGGTGGTGTTTCTGGCCTCGGAGTCTGAATCCGGTGACGCGGAGTCTGCTGGTGGTGCTGAGGCGACCTCTGAGGTTGCGGTCGGTTCGATCCGTGGGCGTGTCCAGATCGTTGGGTCTGTGCCCGAGATGAAGTTGCTGGTGAAGGCTGGCGACGACATCAAGGACAAAGAGGTGTGTGCCGCTGTCGACGTCCCGGACGAGCGATTGATGGTCAGCAACGATGGTGGGGTGGCAAACGTCTTTGTTTATCTGCAGAAGGCGCCCAAAGGCGGTCGTCCTGTGACGGCTCCGGCGGAACCCTTTGTTTTTGACCAGAAGAATTGCCGGTTTTATCCGCACACGGTGGTGTTGCCTGTGAACCAGACTGTGAGGGTTTTGAGCAATGACAGTGTTGCTCACAACACTCACACGTACCCCAGCAAAAACAACTCAGTGAACTCCGGCGTGGCGCCGATGGATCGTGAGGGAAAGCTTGAGATTGTGTATCGAAAGGCAGAAGCGGTGCCGTTGGCGGTGAAGTGTGACTACCACACGTGGATGAATGCGTGGCATCTTCCGCTTGATCATCCCTACGGTGCGGTGACAAATGAGGCTGGGGATTTCGCGATTGCTGACATTCCCGCAGGAACTCATTCGTTCGTAGTCTGGCATGAGGCTGCCGACGGCAACTTCGTTCAACGGAAGCTTGCAGTGGAGGTGAAGCCGGGCGAGGAGACGGAAGTGAAGATTGAGTATCCGGCGGCATTGCTGAAGTTGTGAGTGCTGGTGTATCGGTTGTTTGTGCAGTCCTTGACGAGTTCGAGTAGACTGGGGTTGGCAATGAAATCGCATGTGGCGTGGCTGAAGCGTGCAGGGATCGCAGGTCTGCTGTCGATCGTTGTAAGCGGCTGCTCGGACAACAACTCTTCCTTCTCAATCAGTGATCGAACGAGGTCGCTGATCCCTGAGGCACAGACCGGCGTGTCTGAGGCACCGGGTGTAGTGAAATTGCTGGATGAGAAGTTCGGCGATCCTCAAACTTTGAAGGCGTGGTCGAAACTGCCTGTGCAGTGGGGCGGGGCGTCGGCAAAGGTTGAGGTGTTTGCTGCGGACGGCGCTGATGCGAAGGTGAAATTTGTTGCGGGCGAAGGACAGACCTTTCCCGAGAAGGCGACGTTCGTGAATGTCGTAACGGGGGCGGGTGCAGGCAGGACTCTGCAACTTTCCTCGTGGGACGCTGCGACGGGAGAGGCCGTACTTACTGGTCTGGGCGGCGCGACGCTGGCGGCCGGCGATACCTGCAGCATCGATGGTGGGGCGGTGATCCAGTCCGGTCGAGTTCTGTATATGCGGCATTGCAGTCATTGCCACGGAACTGCCGGCGACGGCAACGGTCCCACGGCTCAGTATCTGTATCCTCGTCCTCGTGACTACCGACACGGGGTCTTCAAGTTCACGTCAACGAATGACATGTCCAAGGTTTCGCGGGAGGATCTGTTGCGTGTTCTGCGGTATGGTATCCCGGGAACCTACATGCCCTCGTTCCTGCTGATGAAGGATGAAGAGCTGACAGCGATCGTGGAGTATGTGCGGTTTCTGTCGATGCGGGGAGAGTTCGAGCGCAAGTTGGTGAATGAGCTGGCGTCGGATTACTCTGAAGAAGCCGTTGAGTCGCGTCTGAAGGACGAGCAGCGAGCTGACATTGTGGGTGAGCTGGCAAAGTTTCTGGCGGAGGATGTGCCCGGAGTGGTTGACGGGATTGGCGCAGAACTGGAAGAGTCGTGGGTTGCTGCGGATTCTGATGAGGCGAAGATTGTTCCGTCTGTCCCGCGAGTTCCGGACTCAGAGGAATCTCGTCGTCGGGGGCGTGAGTTGTATCTCAGCAAGACGCTGAACTGTGCGGACTGTCATGGCATCGATGGTGCGGGCAATGGTCCTCAGACGGTGGCGTTTGAGAAGAATCCGATAACGAACGTGCCGTATGACGAGCCGGGTTTGCATGATGTGTGGGACAATCTGAATCAGCCAAGAAACCTGCACACCGGTATTTTTCGGGGTGGTCGGCGGCCGATCGACCTGTTCTGTCGAATTCATGCGGGGATCAAGGGGTCAAGGATGCCCTCATTCAAGAATACTCCGCACGAGGACATCTGGCACATTGTGAATTACGTATTGAGCATTCCATTTGAACCGGAGCCCGGTGCGACTGGTGTTGCGTCAGCACCTGCTGCTCCTGCGACCGAGGCTGCGGCGCCTGCTGCTGGTGAATGACGGTGATGTGGGCTTTCAGTCTCTGAAGTGCGGGTTGTCTCGTCAGTGGTTGGAGAAGTCACGTGAAAAAGTTCTGGGCTTTGTTTTTCTGGTTCTGGCCACTGGTTGCCCTTTACGTTTGTCTGATTGCGCCGGGAAACAACTGGTGGTTTCCCAGTAAGCCTCTGTCGACGATGGGGCATCAGATTGACGGGTTGTTCTATCTGATTCTGATCATTGTGACAGTAACCTTTGTGGGCACAGAGTTCGCCCTCGGTTATGCTTTGTGGATGGGTGCCACCAAAGAACCGGGGCGTCGGGCATGGTTTTCCCATGGAAGCCACAAGCTTGAGGTGGTCTGGACGATTGTGCCGGCGTTTGTGCTGGTCTTTATCTCACTGACGCAGCTTGACGTTCTGGCGGACATTCGCGTATTGGCGCGATTTCCTGAGTCTGTGAAAGAGGCGCCGGTTGCCGAGGTGATGGCTCGCCAGTTTGAGTGGAGGATTCGATATCCGAAGCCGGGCACTGAGCTGATGACGTCACCGCAGCCTGGTGATCTGTACTTTGTGAACGAGGTACACGTTCCGGCGACTGTGCCGACGATGATCAATTTGCGAACGCAGGATGTCCAGCATGCCTTTTTCGTGCCGCGTCTGCGGGTGAAGCAGGACGCAGTGCCTGGGTTGATCATCCCGGTGTGGTTTGAGATTGAGGAGGCTGGGGAGTATGAGTTGCTCTGCGCTGAGCTGTGCGGGTGGGGCCATTACAAGATGAAGGCTCGGATCATTGCCGATTCGCCGGAGGGCGTCTCTGCATATCTGACCCGCCTCGAGCGTGAGCAGAATGAGGATGGTGTGCAGGAGGCCGAGACAGCCTCGGTGAAGTGAACAGTCGACGTGTTTCGTTTTACAGTTTCTGGCACTGGTTGAAATTCAGGCGGTAAATCAAGATGGCAACGATCACACCGGCCCTTGAGACTCATGGACACGAGCACGAGCATGCTCATGGACATCATGAGCAGACATTCATCCAGAAGTATGTATTTTCGACTGATCACAAGGTGATTGGGATTCAATTCCTCATCACGACACTGCTGATGCTGATGGTCGGTGGGGCACTGGCCCTTGCCGTCCGCTGGCAACTGGCATTTCCCTGGGAGAACATGCCGATCGTTGGCAAACTGTTCGGTGTGTTCCAGGGCGAGGGTGGGCAGATCAGTCCTGAGTTCTACACGATGCTGTTTACGATGCATGCATCTGTGATGATCTTTCTGGTGATCATTCCGGTGCTGGCTGGTGCGTTCGGGAACTTCCTGATTCCGCTGCAGATTGGTGCGGACGACATGGCTTTTCCGGTCCTGAACATGCTGAGTTACTGGTTCATGTGGCCGGCAATCTTCTGCTTCGGGTACAGTTTTATTGCGGGTGGTGCGACGGCAGGTCCTGCGAACGGCTGGACGTCCTATCCGGTGCTCAGCGACATCGCGTCCGCTTCGCCCAGCTCGGGTGAAGCTCAGACGTGGTGGTTGTTTGGTCTGACGCTTGTGGGTGTATCTTCGATGATGGGGTCGGTCAACTACATGACCACGATCATCAACATGCGAGCTCCGGGAATGACACTGTTCCGGATGCCTTTGACGATCTGGTCGATGTTCATCACTGCGATTCTGCAGGCGTTTGCTCTGCCAGTGCTGACGGCGGCAGGCTTCATGCTCGTGTTCGACCGTCTGCACACTCTGATCCCGACCAGCATTCATTCTGTGTTCTTTGTTCCGGCGGGCCTGGTTGTGAACAATGCGGCTCCGACTGTGGGAGGCGGGCAACCGCTGCTGTGGCAGCATCTGTTCTGGTTTTATTCGCATCCTGCGGTTTACATCATGTTGCTGCCGGCGATGGGTATGGTTTCTGACATGCTGGCGTGCATGTGTCGCAAGCCGGTGTTCGGATACAAGCCGATGGTGTATTCGATGGCTGCGATTGCGGGGTTGGGGTTCATCGTGTGGGGCCACCACATGTTTACCAGCGGCATGAACCCGGCTCTGGGCATGACGTTCATGACTTCGACGATGATGATTGCCCTGCCCTCTGCCATTAAGGTGTTTAACTGGATAGGCACAATCTGGGACGGCGACATTCAGTTCAACGCGGTGTTTTTGAACTGTGCTGCGTTTGTGGCATTGTTCATTGTCGGCGGTTTGAGCGGGATTTTCATGGCGGCGGTGCCGGTTGACATCTATTTCCACGACACGTATTTCATCGTGGCTCACTTCCATTATGTTCTGTTTGGGGCGACGCTGTTCGGAGTGTTTGCCGGTGTGCAGTTCTGGTTTCCGAAGATGTTCGGGCGACAGATGCATGATGGTGTGCAGAAGGTGCATTTTGTGCTGACGTTCATTGGTATGAACGGGACCTTTTTCCCAATGCATCTGCTGGGCATTGCCGGCATGCCGCGACGTTATGCAGACCCGTACCTGCATGGTTATCTGGAGCATCTGCTGCCGATGAATCAGTTCATGACAATTTCTGCGATCATCATGGGGTTTGCTCAGTTCCTGCTGCTTGGCAATTTCTTCTACAGCATGTTTTACGGTAAGAAAGTGGGACGAAATCCGTGGGGTGCGAATGGACTTGAGTGGTCCGCTCCAAGTCCTCCGGGGCACGGCAATTTCGACGTTCCTCCGGTCTGTTACCGTGGCCCCTACGAATACTCAGGTCCCGAGTCTGAGGCTCTGGGTCAGGACTTCATTCTGCAGACGACTGCTCCACCGGCGGGTGTGAAGGTCGCTTCGGCTCATCACTGACTGACGTCTGTCCGGGGAGAGTACTTTGCGGTCATCCGACCCATCCTGTTCATCTCTGCTGAGAGGGCTGGCAACAGCAACCTGTCTGGTTGCTTTGCTGCCCATCGGGATGGGTGCGCTTGTGACGACTCTGAAAGCCGGCATGGCTTTCGCGGACTGGCCGTCTTCGGACGGTCAGAACATGCTGTTGTACCCGTGGTTGAGTGATTTTCGCGTGAACAACGAGAAGTTTGTCGAGCATGGTCATCGGCTGGCGGGTGTATTGATCGGCATTGTTTCGATGGCACTGGCTCTGGCGGGCTGGCGTGAGGGTGGCAGTTATCGTGGCTGGACGCTGGGGATTCTGCTGGCTGTGATTGCCCAGGGTGGTCTTGGCGGAGCGCGTGTGCTGTTTGACCGTGGCACTCTGGCGATGCTGCACAGTATCACCGGTGCCAGCTTTTTCTCCCTCTGCGTGATATTTCGACTGTCATTGCTGAGGGGTTGGCAGGATTGGTTGCGAACAACGGATTCGCGTTTCAGCGTCAACGGTTTTGCCTGTTGCCTGTTATCTCCGTTTGTCGTGCTTGTGCAGTACATTCTTGGTGGTGCATTGCGGCACCTGCATATGTTGCGGACTGAGCACGTGGTTTCGGCTGTGTTTGTGACGCTGGTCTGTGTTGCGGCGGCGTGGTATCTGCTGACGGCTTCTCATCGTCTGTTGCGTTGTTGTGGTATTCTGGTTGTGGCGACACTGAGCCTGCAGGTGGCCCTTGGACTTGGTGCTCTGGCGGCCAGGTTTGGTGCCGGAGCCGTGGGTTATGTCGCCGTATCGGGTTCGCTTGAGCAGGCCGTAGTTTGCAGTCTGCACACGGTGACGGGGATGTTTTTGTTTGCTGCGACCAACTGCAGTGTTCTTTCGGTGCTTCGTCTGCGTGCGGCGGGGCGACTGGCTGGGCTGACTTTTTCGCAGGCTGATCTGCTTCGCGGGGGTGCAGCGTGAGTGCAGTGGCAGGTCAGGCGAATGCTGTGGGATTGTCAGTTTCGGGCCGTTGGTCTGATTATCTGCAGATGTCCCGTCCGCGGATTCTGGTCATGTCAGCCGTGGCAGTTCTGGCCGGTTATGTGCTGGCGTCGCCTGTGATCGACTGGCTGAAGGCAGCGATTGCGGTATTCGGGATTCTGTGTCTGGTGGCTGCATCCAGTGTGCTGAATCAGGTGTGGGAA
>Ga0256304_1000067_pt1 | contig 13510 bp, 6 predicted proteins | sample ColtaT_25_FD_183802 | JGI IMG/M metagenome (GOLD analysis project Ga0256304, IMG submission 183802) | Metatranscriptome of freshwater microbial communities from Columbia River, Oregon, United States - Colum_Yuk_RepA_8d (Metagenome... | ecosystem: Environmental > Aquatic > Freshwater > River...
CCATACGCCGCCCTCAACAGCGCCCTGCAGAGCGCCGGATTCACGCAGGATGCGGCCGAATACCACGGCGCACTCTGCGGCGCGCTGTGCACCCGCAAGCCCGCCGAGATCGACCCGATGACGGTGCTCGAAGGGGCTGACCACGACGTTGCCGGGGCCTCGCTGCTGAAGGCGGTGCGCGACCAGACCGCGCAATCGCTGGCGGATACCGATGGCGACATCCGACTCGTGCTGCCGGATGACGAAGCCCCGCTGCAAAAGCGCGCCCAGGCGCTCGGCGAGTGGTGCGAGGGCTTTCTGTTTGGCCTGGCTAGTAACGGCAAGCTGGACTTGAAAAAGGCCGCCCCAGAAGTGCGGGAAGTGATCGAGGACCTCGCCCAGTTCACCCGCGCCAGCTTCGACGAGGGCGGCGACGAGGAGATCGAGGAAGAGGCCTACGCCCAGCTGGTTGAATATGTGCGCGTCGGTCTGCAGCTGCTGTTCATGGAGCTCGCCCCCGGCTCGCAGGCACGGGCCGCCAGCCGCCCCACCGCCCCCAAGGACACGGCCATCCACTAAGGACCAGCACATGCGCCCCAACGACCACCAGCTAACCGAATACGCGGCCCGCCGGGCTGAACTGATGCGCCGCATCGGCTCCGATGGCGTCGCCATCATCGCGGGTTCGCACGAAGTCACCCGCGCCCGCGATACCCAGTTCAAGTTCCGTCAGGACGCCGATTTCGCCTACCTCACCGGCTTCCCCGAGCCGGATGCTGTTGCGGTGATCGCGCCGGGCCGCAAGGATGCCCACGGCCAGCCTGCTGAGTTCGTTCTGTTCGTGCGCCCGCGGGATGCCGACAGCGAGATCTGGCACGGCCGTCGCTTCGGGCCGGAGGGTGCGGTCGCGCTGTTTGGTGCGTCGCAGGCTTTCAACATCGGCGCACTCGCCACCGAACTACCCAGGCTGCTTCAGGGCCGCGAAGCGGTGCATTTCACGCTCGGCGAAGACCCGGCGCTGGATACGCAGGTGATCAATGTCATCAAGGACATCCGCGCTGTTGCGCGTCGCGGATCGGCGGCACCGACCAGCATCGTGGCACTCGAAAATACCCTGCACGAGCAGCGCCTGTTCAAGCGCCCGAGCGAGATCGAATTGCAGCGCACCGCCTGCGAGATCAGTGCTGCCGCCCATGTGCGCGCCATGCGCGCGACCAAGCCGGGCCGCAATGAGTGGGAGATCGCCGCCGAAATCGCCGCGGAGTTTGTGCTCAACGACTGCGAGCCGGGCTACGGCACCATCTGTGGCGGTGGCGACAATGCTTGCATCCTGCACTACACCGAGAACAATCGGCCGCTCAAGGATGGCGAACTGCTGCTGATCGATGCAGGCGCGGAGTATCGCGGCTACACCGGCGACATCACCCGCACCTTTCCCATCAACGGCAAGTACTCGGCGGCGCAGAAGGCCGTGTACGAGGTGGTGCTGGCGGCGCAAAAAGCGGCCATCGCCACGCTGGTGATCGGCGAAAGCGTCGGCAAGCCGCACGAGGTCAGTACCCGCGTGCTGACCGAGGGCATGGTCAAGCTCGGTCTGCTGAAGGGCGACGTTGATGAACTCATCAAGACCGACAAACAGAAGCAGTTCTTCATGCACGGCACCGGCCACTGGCTGGGCATGGATGTGCACGACGTCGGCCGATACAAGCTCAAGGGCGAGTACCGCAAGTTCGAGGCCGGCATGATCATGACCGTCGAACCCGGCATCTATATCGCGCCCGGCACGCCCGGCGTACCCAGCGAGTTCTGGGGCATCGGCATCCGCATCGAGGACGATGTGCTGGTCACGCTGACCGGGCCAGAAGTGCTCACCAGCGGCGTGCCAAAGGAAATCCACGAGATCGAAGCGCTGATGGCCGCGGTCTAGCCCATGGCCGACCTGATGGTCGATGTCGCCATCGTCGGCGGGGGTCTGGTCGGCGTGAGTCTGGCTGTGGCGCTGGCCAATACGCAGCTCCAGTTCGCGCTGATCGAGGCGGCCACGCCGCCAGTGAGTGCGCCGGCCTGGGATGAACGCTGCATCGCCCTCAACGATGGCAGTCGTCGCATCTTTACCGAGATGGGTGTGTGGGACGACCTGGCGCCACAGGCCGAGCCGATTCGCGCCACGCACATTTCTGAGCGCGGGCGTTTTGGTGTGGCCCGTTTTACCGCCGACGAGGTGCAGCTCGATGCCCTGGGTCACAACACGCCTCTGCGGGCGGTGGGCCATGCCCTGATGGCAGCGGCGCAGTCCCGGCTTCAGGCGCATCTGCAGGTGCTGTGTCCGGCGCGGGTGACTGCGCTGGCGCTGGAGCCGCACCGCGCGCGGCTCACGCTGGCCGATGGGCGAAGCGTCGTGGCGCGGCTGGTCGTGGCTGCCGACGGAGCCAGCTCCTCGCTGAGGAGCCTGCTCGGGTTTCGGGCCGAGATCCGCGACTATCGGCAGAGCGCGCTCGTCACCGCCATGCGCGTGCAGCGTGACCCGGCCGGTGTCGCCTACGAGCGATTCACCCCGGAAGGCCCCTTTGCCGTGCTACCCAAGCCGCGCCTGGCGAACGACCGTGAGCCTGGCTACCCCTGTTCGCTGGTCTGGACACTGCCGACAGAACGGGCCGAGGCGATGCAGGTCCTGCCGCCCGAGGCGTTCATCGTCGCCGCACAGACCACCTTCGGCGAGCGGCTGGGGCGGTTTCTCTCGGTCGGCCAGCGGGTCCGCTATCCGCTGCAGCGCACCGTCGGCGAAACCCTCACCGCGCCGCGTGTGGTGTTTTGCGGCAATGCGGCCCAGAGCCTTCATCCGGTGGCCGCACAGGGCTTCAACCTGGGCTTGCGGGATGTGGCCGCCCTCGCGGCACGGCTCCGCACAGCCGCCGGGCAGGATGCCGACCCCGGCAGCGACGTCCTGCTGGCGGACTACGTGGCAGCGCGCGAGCAGGATCGCCACCGCACGGCAGATTTCACCGATCAGCTCGTGCGGCTGTTTTCCAACCGCCTGCCGCTGGTCTCCGGCGTCCGGCATCTGGGCCTGCTGGCGCTGGACTTGGTGCCGCCCGCCAAGGGTGCCGTGCTGCGCCAGAACCTCGGACATCAGGGGCTGGTGGCATGAGTGACCTCGATACCGACGTGATCGTGGCCGGGGGGGGCACCGTCGGGCTCGCCGCCGCGGCGGCGCTGGCGCAGGCCGGCTTCGCCGTCACGCTGATCGAGCGCGGCCCGCCACCCCCGGCGTTTGCGGGCGGTGACGTCGACCCGCGCGTCTATGCCCTCTCGCCGGCGTCCATCCGGTTGCTGCAACAGCTCGACGTCTGGCCCGCGATCGCTGCCGCCCGACACGGCCCCTACCACGCCATGCAGGTCTGGCACAACGTGCCCGCCAACGCGCTGCGCTTCGACGCGACTCCGGGCCACACGCTGGGGAGTATCGTCGAGCATGGGCTGCTCAATGCCGCGCTGTGGGCGCAGGTGGGGGACTGGCAGCGCCTCTCCCGCGTGCAGATCAGCGAGGCCCGTTGCTCGGAGGACGAAGGCGCCGAGGTCACGCTCACCGATGGCCGTCGCCTGCGGGCGCGCTTGCTGGTGATTGCCGACGGCCCCGACTCGCCCCTGCGTGGCCAACTGGGGATCGACAGCCTGGGCTGGGACTACGCCCAACGGGCGCTGGTCGCCCATGTGGCGACCGAAATGCCGCATGGCAGCATCGCCCGGCAACGCTTTTTGCCCACCGGCCCCCTGGCCTTGCTGCCGCTGGCGGATGGTCGCAGTTCCATCGTCTGGTCCTGCGACCTGGCGCTTGCAGCGGAGTTGGAGTCACTCGACGCAGACGCCTTCTGCCTGCGTCTGGGCACCGCCAGCCAGCAGGTGCTGGGGGCCATCACCGCCACCACGCCACTGAAAAGCTTCGCCCTGCGACTCAAGCACGTGCCCGCACCGGTGGTGAGTGGTGCGGTGGTGATCGGTGATGCGGCGCATGTGGTGCATCCCATGGCGGGGCAGGGTGTGAATCTGGGGTTGGCCGATGCCGCTGCGCTCGCCGAGGCGCTGGCGAGCGCCCGAGCTGCCGGGCGCGGCTGGTGGCGCCCCCGCACGCTGGCTAGCTACGCCCGAGCCCGCCAGGCCGAAACGCTGGAGATGCTGACCATGACCGATGTCCTGCACCGCGGGTTCACGCGGGGCAGCACGACGGTTGCACGGGCACTTGGCCTTGGCATGCAATGGATGAATCGCGCCGAGCCCGTCAAGCAGTGGCTGGCGCGGCGGGCACAGGGTTAGGCAGCCGCTTTCGAGGCGTCGCGGGCGACGGCCAGTTCCATCAGGGACGCGAAGTTTTCCAGCGAGAGCAGATGGGCATAGGTGGCCTTAAGCTCGCCCTTGCGCAACATGACGCGCAGGTCCTTGCCGGGGATGGCGTTGAGCTTTTCCTCATCCACGCGGAACAGGCCCTGCAGTCGCATGCGCTGGCCATTGCGGGGCATGGCCAGTGCCTCGAACGGGGTGAACAGACCCAGCGCTTCCAGCCGTTTGCACAGCACCCGCGTTTGCAGGCGCGAGGTCTCGATGGCTTCCAGCAAGCGCTGGATGTTGTCCCAGGCGGGGGTGGCTTCGCCCTGGGTGTTGAATAGCGGCGTGCCGCCAGCCAGCAACTGTCCTTCCTCGTAACACACCAGTCGCTGCGGCTCGCGCCCCTCGCGGTCTGGAATCTCGGTGATACAGAAGGGATAGCGCCGCACGTAGGCCGGCAGATAGCTGCGTGGCAGCCATTGGCCGAGTTTGTCGACGAAGAGGTTCTCCGAACTGCGAAGCCCCAGCACGGCCATGGCGAGGAACTCGCCGCTGTCCTCATCGCGGGCGAAGGCAATGGGGTAGCTGCTGGCAGCAGCAGCGAACTCGGCCGCCCCGAGATGCACAGCGTTGAGACCGGCACACCACTGGAAGTTCTGCGGACCCAAGCCCAGCCTGGCGTGGACTTCGCGGTTCAGCGGGACGAGTTTGCGATAGCCGAGCGGTGCGCGGACGGACGAAAAGCTCATCAGGTACACGAGGCAGGATCGAGATTGCGTTCGTTCTTCTCGATGAGCGGGCGTGTCGGCGTGACGGTGGTCACGCCATCCGAGGAGGTGAACACCGCGCTGCAGGCGCTGTCGCCACCCTTATCGCCGGCACCGATGGCACAGGCTTTCTGCTCGGTACTGCCCTGCGCCGTTTGCAATTCGATTGCCCCGGCATCGACCGTGGTCACCAGCAGGGTTTCATCCGACGGCACCGGCTTGCCGGCACCACGCAGCAGATTGATGAGCTGGTCGCGGTCTTCGCAGGGCCCTTGGCAGAGGCGGGCCGAATAGCTGGTGCCGCGGATACCGATGGTGGCGATGGGCGTGGTGACGCGGTAGTCCTCGCGATTGAGCTTGCCGATCAGGCCGCTGACCGAGCGAAAGCCGCCTTTGACCAGCCGAAAGAACGCCCGCGACGTGGCCGAGGTGTCGTCTGCCTGGGGTGCGGTCACCAGCGGTGCCGCCGGTTTGACAGCGGGCGCGGCGGCGGGTGGAGGCGATGGAGCAGCCGGCGGTGGTGCGGCCTTGGTCGCGGTGTACTCGTACTGCTCGATCTGGAACCGCGTTTCCGGTCGCAGCAGAAAAAACGCACCGTCAGCGAACTTGAGGTTGACGTAAGTATTCAGGCCCGAGCTGACGACGTCGCCCGCAAACACCGGGTCGTTCTTGGCAAGCTGGCGGATGGAACCGTCCGGGCTCAAGGCGGTGGCGCGCCCGGCCACCATGATGACGGTGCCAGCCACATCGGCAGCAGTGGCCGCGACCAGAGGGTTTGCCAGCAGCAGGGCGAGCAGGGGAGGCGTAAGGCGCTTGATCATGGGCAGTCCTGTGAGGCTAGATCGCATTGCACTGCTGTTGCGGAACCTGGCTGGTCGCATCGCGCGTCACCAGTGCATCGCCGCGGTTGAACACGGCGGCATCGGCAGGCGAACTGGACGGCGAAGATTCATGATCTTCCTGTTCGAGCGATTTGCCCCCGGTTTGCGGTGACAGCTCCGTGACCAGCGCCGCCACCTGATCCACCGACTGATTGGCCACGTTTTGCACCGGCGCGGGTGTTGGCGACGGCGTGGGTGGCGGCGGTGAAGGTGGCGTCGGGGTAGGCGGCGGCGGCGAAGGCGGCGTGGGGGTGGGTGGTGGCGGAGCAGGCGGGGTGGGTGCCTGTGGCCCCAGCACCAGCACCTGTCCGGTCGTGACGTTGTCCAGGGCTGCGGCACCGGCGGTGATGCCGTCGGTGAGGAAGATGTAGTTGGTGTCGTTGGCGGTCGGCGTCAGCACCTTCACCGGGATGCCACTTGCCGGATCGACGATGGTGATCGCGCCGGCGTAATCGCTGCTGCCAAATGCAAAGGTGGCGGCGTTGTTGGCAAATGAAAGCGCACCCAGGGCGAAGCTGAACGGCGCGTTGTTGTCGCCCGGTGCGAATTGCAGAAACAAATCGCTGGCGCCGCTGATGGCACCCACGGCGGGGATCGAAGCCACTGGTGCGCGCAGCACCACGTAGTGCGCGTTGCCGGTGAGCGAGCGCAGGGCCAGCGACTCGCTGGCATCGAAGCTTGCATTCGGCAGGGTGGATGCCGGTCGCGGTGGGGTGGGGGTGAGATCAGCCAGCGCGGCCACGAGACCGAAATCACTGGACTGCGGTGCGATACCGGTGCCGACCACGACATCCGCACCGGAGAAATCCAGCACGCGACCGGCGGCGGACAAGGCATCGGCTTCGATCTTGACCGCCTCGCGGGCGCTGATCTCGTCGGCCGACAGGCGGATGAGGTGGCCATCGATACGGCTGCTATCGAGCAGCAACAGACCCTGCGCCAGCAGATTGATATCGCCACCCTGCACCTGACTGCCTTCATCAATCGCGATGACGTCGGCTGCGAGATCAATGCGACCGGTGTCGGCGCTGGTCACGATCACATTGCTGAGGTCGATGCTGCCACCGCTGTTGCTGATCTGGATGTTGCCGTTCGCCGTCAGATTGCGGGTGCTCACCGTGGAGCCAGACGGGCCCACCGCCAGCGTGCGGGCGAGCGAGCCGACAGAGGTGTTATTCAAGCTGCTGATGGCGATACCGTCGGCGCTGGCGCTGATGTTGCCGGTGGTCACGTCGCCGCCCTTGGCATTGTCGATGGATACGCTTCTGGCGGTGATATCGCCGACCACGATGGCGCGCGCATCTTCGCCGGCATTGCCGACCAGACGGACGTCGACGGCGTTGGCGGCGTTGATGCTCCCCACGCTGAGCAACCCGTCATTGAGCAGCAGCGAGACGAAGCCGGTCGCATCCGGACTCTGACTCGACGATCCCAGCGATACGAGGCTGCCACTGACGATGAGGTTGCCGCGGCTTTCCAGACTGATGCCCCTGCCGCGGGCACTGGCCAGCTGCAAGCCGGCTTGCGAGGTCAGGTCTATCGGACCTGCTGTCGACTCGACCGCGCCTGAGTTGATACGGCCGCTGGCGTCGAGGACGATTGCCCCGTTGCTGCTCAAGCCGCCACCGCTGGTATCCAGCGTGCCGACGTTGCCGCGAATGGACTGACTGCCGTGGATCGAACTGACATTGAACAGGCCGCCGTTGAGCTGCACGGCCGCACCGCTGTCGACGGCGCCGGTCTGGAACTGTGACCCGGCACCGCCCGCCAGCGTGACGTTACCCAAGGCAATGATGCTCCCCGTGGTGAGTCGCGCAATGCCTTCGCCGAGATTCAGCGTCAGGTCGCCAGCGCTGGTCAGGGTGCCGGTGCTGCTGCCTTCGGTGGAGAAACCGTTGGTGAAAATACTGAACACCTGAGCCGCTTCGGAGGCGGTGACGCTGCCCAGATTCAGCCCGCGGTCTGCAGAGATCACCGCACCTGCACCAAGGACGTTGCCCGTGCGGATGACGCCGGCCTGTCCGCTGGCGGTCAATGTCAACAAGCCGCCGGCACTGATGTCCGCCGTATTCAGGGCACCGCGAGTGGTGGAGATATCGATCTCACCGGAGGCTGAGGTGGAGCCCGCGACATCGACGCTGCCGCCTGCCGCTTGAATGCGACCGGCCTGCAGAGCATCCGCCTCGATCAGTCCCGATGCGGCCACAAGCTTGACGCCATCTTCGGCGCTCAGGCTCGATGTCAGCAGGTCTGCCGCCGAGGTGAAGTTGAGATCGGTGGCCGTGACCTGTGCCGCCTCCACCGTGAGATCACCACTGCTGGTGGTGACCACCAGGTTACCCGTGCTGGCGATGTTGCCACCGGCTGCGAGCGATACCGTGCTGCCGCCGATGTCGAGATCGCCGCCGGTGATGTTGCCGGTGAAGTCCAGCGCTACGGCGTTGCCTCGCAGGGTGGTCGGGGTGGAGCCAAAATCGATATCGCCGCCGATGAGATCGAGATCACCGCCGACCAGCGTACTGCTGATCAGCGAGATCTGTCCGCCGCCCAGGTGGATCATTCCATCGCCGCCGGAGGTCAGCGTCGACTGATTGAGGGTGATGCTTCCATTGCGCTTGCCACCGAGGGTGGAGTCCAGCGAGATGTCAGACATGCTGCTGGTGATGGTCGCGTGATCGACTTCGATCGCACCGCCATTGCTGTTGATCTCGATACCACCAGCGGCGGTGTAGATGCCCGAGGCCTGCACATTGGTCGCTGTCGCACTGGTGCCGAGCAACGAACCGACCGAGAACCCACCGAAGGTGATGTTGCCGACCCGGCTGGTGATGCCATTGACGGTGAGCAGGCTGCCGCCGGTCTGAACCTGGACATCGCCTTCGGCATCGACCAGCCCCGCAATGACAATCGAGCCCTGAATGACGGACTGATCCAGATCCCGCCCTGTAAAGGCGTCCACAGCGCCGCCGCTGATGCTGCCGAGCGTCATTCCTCCGCTCTGGCTGGACAAGTCAACGTTGTCGACTTCGCTTCGTCCCGCGCTGATGTGGCCTGCGACCAGGTCGCCAGAGCCCGAAGCCTGCAAGGACACACTGCCATCGGCTGTGACGTTGCCGACGCGGATGCCGGCCGCACTCGTGACCTCGACAGATGCGCCACTGGCCAGCGATGCGGCGCTGAACTCGCCGACCAAGACGTCCAGATCCGCGCCGCTCGTGAGCACTCCGGTGGTGAAGATGCCGGGGCCGCTCAGGTTCAGTGCGTTCGCCGTAGTGATGTTGCCAAGTGCCACCGCGCTACCGTTGGACTGCAGCGAAAAGCTCTCGGTGCTGAGGTCGCCAAACGTCAGCGCATCGGTGCCGCCGCTGGTGAGGAACACATCGGTGCCGGTCAGATCGACCGCGGCCAGGGACTGGGCGAGGTTGCTGCCGAATCCGTCACTGGCCTGCAGGCGCAAGACCGCAGGGCCGGAGATCAACGTCCGGATATCGACGGTGCCGCTGGTGGCGGTGAAGTCGACGATGCCACCGACGTCGAGTTCGCTGGCGAAGATGTTGGCACCACGCGCGTAAAGATTGCTGGTGGTGAAGTTGGCAAAGTCGAGATTGAGATCACGCCCCGAGGAGACATCGAGAGTGTCGGCAATGAGTGTGCCGCTGCTGACCACATTGCCCGCAGCAGTCAGCGTGATGCGCTGGCCACCATTGATGTTCTCCGCGACGAAGTTCGACTGGGCATCGAAGGTATAGGCCTGGATTGCCAGTTCACCGTCTGAACCTTGTCCGGTCGTGGTGAGTGAAATCCCTTCGTTGAAGTTGCTGGCATCAATCGGTCCCCGGGCCTCGATCGAGATGCGACTGGCACTGATGGTTGAGAGCGTTGCGCTGCTCCCGCTGTCGATGCGGACCTGGTAGTGGCCATCATCGCCACCCGTCGAACTGATCGCGCCGGCCCGAATCGCGCCGGCCGCAATAGCGCCCGGGATACCAAATCCGTTATCGCTGGGGCGGGTCACCAGCATCACCTCGCCTTCGGTATCGACGTCGCCATGGAGGTCGATGCCTCCGCCCAGCACCAGTACCCGCAGACTTCCAACTTCGAGCGAGTCGTTGGTGGAGTTGCTCTCCAGACGGGTGAATACCGGCCCGTTGATTTCCACCCGGCTGCCTTGCGCGCCCTGCGTGGGCACGCCGGTATTCTGAAAATCGGTCTCGGTGGCAATCAGTACCTCGGCATCGGTCTGAGGTGCGGCACCCTGGGAGGCCGAGTTGAGGCTGCCGTTGTCGAAGGCAGCAGCAAAGGTGGAGATGCTGCCAGTGGCCAGGCTGATCGGGCCGCGTGTGGACTCGGTGCTTTCGATGAAAACACCTGCCAGGGCATTGGCGCCGTTGGTCGTACCCGCCGCACGGCTGGCGGCACCTGCAAATGCTTCGGTTGAGAGATTGCCCACCAGGATGTTGCCGCCGTGCGAGCTCAAGCCAATGATGGCGAACGCGTTTTCGCTGCCGACGATCGGGTGCGGAGCACTGGTACGGGCATGCGTACTGATGTTGCCAGCGGTCAGGTTGTTGTAGGCCTCGATGACCACGATGCCGTCGGCCAGGCCGATAGCCCCGGGGCCCGAGGCGTCTGCAGTGCGGGTTTCGATATTGCCCACCTGGATATTGCCCGCAGTCGAGGTGATCGAAATGTTCGAACTGATCTCGCTGCCGCCGAGGCTGGTGAGATCGCCAAGCGTGATGTCACCGAGAGAGTCGACCTCGATTTCTGCCACCGAAGCCAGATCAACCGCGCCGGCATCCACGCCGCCACCGCCCGCCGCCAGACGGATGCTGTTCGCTGCCAGCGTCCGAGGCGTGGCGGCCGCGAACTCCAGTAAATCGCCAGCCGCGAGGTCCAGGGTCTGGATCGAACCGCTGACATCGCCGTTGACGGTCAGACTGCGGCCGGCCTCGACACGCAGGTCGTTCGATACGGTGACGTTGTTGAGCAGGATGTCGCCATCGGCATTCACCACCAGGTCGCCAGGTACGGAGATGTTGCCGAGCGCGATGCTGCCGCCGGAGCCCGTGTTGGCGAGGTGGATGTTGCCTGCGCCGGTGGCGGCGTTATCGACCGTGAAGACGCCGCCGCCGGTCTGCGTGAGTGCAATATTGCCCGCGCCCGAGATGATGGCGACTGCGGCGGAGTCGCCGCTATGCCGGTTGCTCACGGCGATGTCGCCGCTCGCTGACACACTCGCCGTCACCATGGCGGCATCGACCTCCACCTGGTTGTCACCGACGAGGCCGATGCCGGTCGCGGCGGAGAGGTTGACCGCCCCGGCAGTGATGACATGGAGTCCCGGCGACTGGCCGGCCGAGTTGCTGATCTGGCTGCCAGCGACCAGCAAGGCCGTGGCGGTATTGCCCAGCGAGAGATCGCCGCCCAGCACGATGGCGTCGTCGGCGAACAGGCTCAGATTGAGCGCGCCAAAACCCTGGGTGCTGACACTGTTGTTGATCAGGATGTCGCCGGCAGCGTTCAGTGTCAGGCCGGCGTCGATGTTGCCGCTGTATGCGAGTGCAGCCGTGAGAGTGATGTTTCCTTCCTGATTGCCAGAACTGCTGGTGGATACCGTGACGTTGTTGCCGTCGCCCAGCGCGCTTCGGATCAGGTCGACACCCAGTTGAGCATCGTCGCCCGTGGGGGCGAAAGGATCTGCGGCGCTGATGTTGACGTTGCCACGCCCGGAGACGATTTCGATGTTGCTGGGGTCGATCAGCCAGTGACCACCCAGGCCGACGGCGGCGCGTGCAGAGACATCCGGTGTGTTGGCGATGCTCAGGCTGCCGCCTGAGGTTTCGGCAAAGCCGCCGTTGCCACTTTGGGTGCCGCCCCGCGCCGTCAATTCGCCGCCGATGACGGTGTGGTCCCGTGAGTAAACGACCAGGCTGCCACCATCACCGCTGTTGATCGCGTCGGCATGCAGCGCCGCATCTGCGGCGATATAGGTGCGGGCTGCCTGTTGCAGGCCTTCGCCGCCTTCGACGCCGCCACCGAGGCGAATGACGCCGCCACCGGTGGCCCCCGAGGCATCCACCACGCCGCCTTCGATGCGCACATCGCGGTCGCCCAGCACCTGCACCCTGCCGCCCTGGCCATGCTCGCTGGTGGCAGCAATCGCACCGGTATTGACCACGTCGCCGCCCTGGCCAGAGAGCACGATCACGCCATCGTGTTCCTCGATGCTTGCCGCGCGCACGCTGCCGCTGTTGTTGACAGCCGTAGCGGCGAGTTCACGAGCGATATTGGCCGCCATGAAGACGCGACCGCCGTCCGCCATCAAGCTGCCGCTGTTGTCCACGCCAGCCGCCGCTGCGAGCGCTGCGGCATCAATGCGATAGCTGACTAGGCCGGTATCGTTGATGTCGAGTGTCAGGCCTCCACCGGAGGCCAGCAACACGTCACCGAGGCGGGTCTGTATCAGGCCGCCATTGCTGACGGACTGGCCCGCGAGGACCACGAAACCACCGTCGCGCGCGGTAATCACCCCCTGGTTGACGATGCCGGCCTCGCTGCCACCCGCCAGCACGTAGCGCCCGGCCAGAAAGTCCTCGTTGCGGATGTCCAGCGTCGAGGCCGTGAGGCTGCCCACATCGACGCGGCTTCCGGCCCCGAACAGGACCCCTTGCGGGTTGATGAGGAACACCCGCCCATTGGCGTTGAGGTTGCCCAGAATCTCGCTCAGATCACCGCCGATGACACGGTTGAGCACCGCGGCGGATGCCGAGGGCTGGATGAACTGCACCGTTTCGCCACTGCCGATGCCGAACTGCTGCCAGTTGATGACCGCCGCCGCACTCTGCTGCTGGATGGTCGTGAGCCCGGCCGCAGACGAGATGGTGGCTTGGCCAGCCACCACGCTGCTGCCGGTGGGGTTGGCCAGCACCGCAAAGGGCAGCATCGCGGCCGGCAGCAAGCCCCAGCGCGCCCGCAACAGCGGTGCGGCGATGGGATTCGGGCGGCTCAGGTTCTGGATCTGGCGCTGTTTCATGACCGACTCCTAGAAGGAAAACGAGAAGCTGCCGTAGAAGCGGCCATCTTCCTTGCCATCGCTGACGGGCTTGCTGGTGGTGGGCATCGCGTAATCCAGACTGGCGCTCAGGTTCAGCAGGCTGATGCTCGCGCCAAAGCCGTAGCTGGCCAGCGAGACGTCCTGCGGCCGGCTACCCAACGGAAAGCGGTCTGACTGGTGCTGGCGAACCGACGCGGCGTCATAGAACAGCCGCGGTGCCACGACAGCGCCACTCAGGAGGAAGCTGCGGCGCAGCGTGATCTGCGCCAGGTAACCCCAGTCACCGCGCGCCTCCGACGGCGCGTAGCCACGCACGGTCGAGGGACCACCGACGGAGAACTTCTGCGTGTCGGGCAGCGGGTCGATGCCATAGACGAACTGGGTACGAGTCAGCAGCTGAAGTTCATAAGGGAGGGGTGTGAGCTGCTGCAGGTCGAGATCGATCTTCAGTGGCTGGCTGGCACTGTCTGTGGTGGCGTTGTAGTCGGTGAAATTGCTGCCGATCA
>Ga0256304_1000088_pt1 | contig 12621 bp, 13 predicted proteins | sample ColtaT_25_FD_183802 | JGI IMG/M metagenome (GOLD analysis project Ga0256304, IMG submission 183802) | Metatranscriptome of freshwater microbial communities from Columbia River, Oregon, United States - Colum_Yuk_RepA_8d (Metagenome... | ecosystem: Environmental > Aquatic > Freshwater > River...
CTTTTTTGTTATTCTACCTCATCTTCTAACTTTTGTTCGCGTGCTTGTTCTTGCAGCTTTTTAGTTAGTGGGTTGGCAATTTTAGCTGGAAGTTCTTGCAGTGCTAGTATAATATAACTAGCCTCTTGTTCTGTTACTTGAAATGTGTAATTCATTTTACAGGACAAGCACCAGTCAAGCATTCGTCATCTAGGATTTGATCAAAACTATTTGCACCTTCTAAATCCACTGGTTTTAAGTCTTGAACATAATTACGATAAGTTTGTTCATCAACTACTTCTTGTGGAAGGTATAGGTAGCCTAAGTCTTGAGCAGTTTTAGTGGGATCACTGCGATAGATAAAGCTAACACCAACATAACAATCCCAGTTATTAAGCAACCAGTTAATAATTTGGGGTACTTCGCTAGGATCGTAACTAATAGTTACTGACGTATTTTGTTGCGTCCAGCTGGTTTGGATCAACTTATATCGCTCCAGTTGTTGCACTGCAGTTTCTAAATTGACTTCTTTGCCATTAACTTTATCAAAAGGCACACCTTCCCAAGCCACTGGAAAAGTTACCAGTACGCCGCTATCATCTGTAGGATGGTTAAATACGCGGTAGTTGGCAGCTTTTAATTTTTCAATAACAGGATCATACTTGCTGAACTGAACATTGTTGAAAATGTACTTGCCCAGTGGTTTGTGTACACCCTCTGTAGTATCCATGATCTTACTCAATGTACCGCTGGGCTTAACGCAAGTAACATTTTTGGGTCTTGGCAAACCAAGCTCATCGGCCATGCCAATAGCCGCAGCAGTTGCTGTACGCTTTAAATACTCGTAGTCATAACCAGTCATGTCAGGACGCTTGGCAATGCCTGTTAAACCAACCCCACAAAGTCGTAAGAAGTAGTTGTTAAGATGCCAACTTTCTTGCAGGATACCGTCTTGCAAGTCAACGCAAGTTTGACGATAGTTGGCTCGTGCAGCCAAACGGATGGCCTCATGCAATCCTGCTGTATCGCCTTTAAACTTGGCAATGTCAGTTTCGGTTAAGTTACAAAACGACTTGTTGCCCAACAAGATTTCAACACAAGGATTAGCACCCTTGTACCAAGGAGCACGACGCAGTGCCTCTTGAGCATTAATAAAACCAGGCTCACTTCCACCAGCTTCTTGCATCAAGTGAAAGATGTGTTCCAAGTCTTGTTGTGTGGGCTTTTCTTTGAATACCAGTGAGTTATTACTTTGCTGACGGTGTGCGTTGTTATATAACCACCAGTCTTTTTTAGCTACCGCAAATTCCTGCCATTCTGGCTGACCATAATCAAATAAAGCGATTTCAGCACTTCGGCGGCTACTAAGAATAGTACCCAGATGATTAACAATGTCCAGAATATCCATCCGAGTGAGTAAACTATCAGCACGACCGTTAAGAATATTGGCAATAGCAATATAAGCAGCGCAAATAGCGCTGTCGCCGCTAGAAATCCAGCCATAACCTTTTAACCTTTCACCTGCTGGTCGTAGTTGACTAAAGTCGAGTACAAGCGTATCAGCCGGATATTTTCCTGCAAGCAACTTGCCAATTGACTTTGCCCATGCCTCCGCGGAGTCGCCAACACTAATTGTCCATGTTTTAGTTTGTGGGTCCCAATACTCTCGATTATGCTCACAGCCGCCTTTGTCGGTTCTGGTGCTGCGGATGGTTTTAATATTTTTAATAGGTTTACTAAATCCATTAAGTGTTCCTACAACTGGTTTGAAACCTACGCCGCAACCTTGTAGCAGCAGCCATAAACAGTCTACTACATCGTATACTGTTTCTACTTCTGTAAAGCTGCAATTAAACTGCGAGGCCTCACGTGTTTTGGCTACATTAGTGCCGCCCAACCAAAGTGTGCGGCCACTCATTAGTACCTTGCGATCAAGCATCAGCTGCTCTAGATCATATAATTCTGCATACTGCTTGTCGTCTAGCTCACTGCCTTGAGCACGTTCCCATAACCATGCCTGATGGTCAATAACTCTGGCAACTGTTTCTTGCCAAGTTTCAAACTCAGTTCCAGTATCATTGGTGGGTCTATTATAAGTTCGTCGTGTAATTACCTGTGCCCGTGTGCTGGGTTGTGTCATTGTTTCCTAACTCCTTGTAGATTATTCCAGTCCTGTATGCTTTTTTCTAGCGCGGCAGAACTAGCCAGCACCTTATTAAGTGCAATTCTAAATTCAATTTCTTGCAAATTACTGCTCTTGGGCCATGGCCAGCAGTAATGTTCTGTATTTTTAAACAACCAATAGTCAGGATCAAAATAAGCTACTAGCTTTTCTGTCCAGCGATTAGTCCAATTTCTGATGGCATATTTAAACACCGGTACTCCCAAAGCCACCAGTGCCGCGTTTGGTATTATTCCAGCAATCTTCAAAACTGGCAAGCATAATAGGCATAATAAGCAGCTGAGCAATTTTGGTTTTGTATGCCTCAATTACATACTCATCATTACCATTGTTGTACAGGAATACTTTAATCTTGCCACGATAATCACTGTCAATAATACCAGCACCTAAACTGCTAATGCATTTAACTCGTTGTGAGCTGCGATTTACCACAATGCCTGCGTATCCAACAGGAATTTGAAGTGCCAGTCCAGTATCAATCATGGCATCTTGTCCTGGACGTATTACCAAGTCTGTGATACTAAAAAGATCTGCACCAGCATCTGTGGCATGAGCACGTTTGGGAAGGCACCGATGGTCATCTACTAAGCAAGGAATAACAGGATTAGTACTCATAGTATTAATATTATAAGTAGAAAACATACTAGTGCTCATTTTAACAATTCCAGTGTATGATTAATAGTGTTTAAGTTTGTGGTTCCAATGGCTTCGCGACAGTGTGTTACCAAGTCCATTAATTTATAGTTTAATTCAAGCTGCTGTTTTGATTCATTAAGGGCTTGAATATATTTATGCTTTTTGCCCAGTATAGGAAGGTGGGCAATAATATCCCAAGTACTACCGTATTCGCGTACAAGATCCAATGCGCGTTTAGGTCCAATGCCTGGAACACCAGGAACATTGTCGCCACTATCGCCTGTAAGACACTTGATGCTAATATAATCTTCGGTGCTAAATTCATAATTGTCATGCCAGTTCTCCCATGTTACCTCTTTGCGTGTAACATAGCTAAATCTAGAAGCACTGGGGTTAATTAGCAAATCCCAGTCTTTGTCGCTGGAGATAAGCCAAGTATGCTCAGTGCTTAGATGTTTTTGTTGACTGACAACATAAGCTGCAATATCATCTGCTTCGACTCCTTGGAATCGAAGCACAGGATAAATTTCAGCCAGTGTGTCAAGTGTGTGTTCGAACTCTTGGAAGAATTCTTCAAACTGTTGCTTTTCCGCCTCAGTTTGTTTTTCAAATCGCTCTTTGCGATTTTGTTTGTATTCAGGGTACAGTTCTTTACGATATTGACTGCTGCCCTTATCCGCTGTAATAATTACATGCTTAGCTTTATAACTCTTAGCAAGGCTTTTAACTGTAGCAATATAAGTATCACAAAAAGTGGTAACGCCTTGATGCTGCCAGCGAAACGCCAAGTTAAGTGCGTCTACTACCAGTAGATTGTTACCCGGCTGCAATTTATCTGAAAAGTTTACACTCATTGGTTTGCCTAGTATTTACACAACTATATATTATATCGAATTTTGCTGTTTTTGTCAAACTAAAAATTTTGGTGATTCATACTGCAACCAGTCTTTTAACTGGCTGATGTATAGTTCATGTTTGTCTACTTGTGCAAATATCCAACGGTAATGGTCGGTACTAGGCATATCTTCAAAGCATACAAAAAATTTGCTGCGATTAAATTTGAATATTAACAGAGGCTTTTTACCTACCTGTTTGCCTTGACGTAATGCCTGTAACCAAAACTCCAGCAATTGTGGAGATTTACCAGTTAGTATTGTACTATTAAGGTGATCTTCTGCGTAACCTTTTACTTCAACGCAATATACGTTATTTAGCTCTGGTATGTACAGATCACCTTTTAGCTTATGTTTAGGATCTAGTGCTCCGCTACCAGGTACCCGCTGCCAATTTAACCCTGTGTGGTCGATCAGAACTTTCTTGGCTTCGGTTTCGGTACGGGCACCTTTGGCTCTGCTGTCAATCACTTTGTTTTACTGGTTCTAACAACTTTAGTTGTACTAGTTACCACCGGAGTCACAGGGGCCGGAGGTGCTTCTACCGTAATTAACTCAGACTCATTAACACTATACAGCACAGTACCGGCTTGCACTTCTAGTGTTGCCAACTCTTGTTCAGTAATTACCATGTTATTTTGAGCTGCTTGTTTAATATTATTACGAATAATAAAAGCCTTGCCAAGCTCAGAAATTCTTTCTAGTTTAATATACATATTATGCCTCTATTCTTGAAACGTTATTGGATTTTACAACATACAGCTTTTCTAATAGCGGATGAGTAAATCCGTGGCTAACCAAGAACGTATTTAATCCTGGCTCTTTGATAAGTGTGTCAATAAGTTTTTCTTTACCATCAACATCTAGTGCTTCAATGGTTTCGTCTAAGATTAGCAAATTGATTCTACTGCTACTTAAACTCTGCATTAACTTGCGGATAGCCAGCAGCATTGCAGCATTTACTCGTGCACGCTCGCCGCCACTTAATGCCATTATGTCAATGTCTTTACTGTTATCAGTAATTACAACATTTAATTTATCTTTAGAACTAATTTCAAAACCAATTTGAAATCTGCCATCACTTAGTTCTTGCAAAAACTCATTGGCTAAACCCTCTAAGTCTTTTACTAAACTTTCTATTTTGTATGCAACTAAGCCAGATGTACTAAATGTTTTGGTTAGGACTCCAATAGTATTACTGCGATCAGTTAGTGCGGTTAATTCTGTTGTATAAGTTTCCAAATCTTGCTTAAATTCTTGCAACTGAGATTCAATAAGCGTTAACTGAGCGTTGTGCGATTCTGCTGCTTTATTGTAATCCTGGGCTTGCTTTAGTTTGGTTTTTGCTTGTTTGATAGCTAAATTTAGTGTTTCAATTTCTGTTGCAATAGTGGTTTTATCTAAAAACGTTTCTTGCAAATTGTGATCAATTAATTGATGTAGTCGTTCCCACTGTTCTTGCTGCTTATTAGCAGCTTGCCAACTGTCAATTAAATTTTGAGCCTTAGTAATGGCAGTGTCTAATTCCAGTAATTTTGCCTTGTTGCTGGCAACTGCATTTTGTTTTTCTTGAACCAGCGACTTAGTTGTGTGCTGGTCAATATTGCTGTCGCAGGTAGGGCAACGACCGGCAGCACTTAAGCTATTTAACTTTTTAATAAACAGCTCAGCTTCTTTATTTTGCTGATTTAATACTGCAACTTCAGATTTTAAGTCAACTATGCTAACTGCATTAACTGGCTCAACTAGTGGCTGTAATACAATCTCCGACAACATCTTTTTATAGTTGTTGTTTTGAGCAATCTTTTTATTTGTTTGCTCTACTACCAATAGCTGTGCTGACTGTTCTGCTACAGTTTGCTCCAGTTGAGGGTCTAGAACAGGTTCTTCAACTAAAACTTTTCTGGTTAAATCAACATCAACGTACTTATTTAACCAACCACTAACAGTATTTACTTTAGCCTGGCAAGCAGCAATTTCTTTGTTTAGATCAGTGCTAAGCTGTTTAAACAGTTCACCTGCTTTGGTATAGATACCCAAGTCTAACAGGTCAATCAAGAACTTTTTTCTAACAGAATCTGTGCTAGTTAAAAACTCTAAACTGCTAGCATTACTTTGATAAACAATTTGTGAAAATGCTTTGTGATCCATGCCAATCAACTCCTCAATAGACTTGTAAGTCTGGGTTGCTGTATGGCTGCTTATATCTAGGTTTTCTTTGAATAGTTTAACTGTACTTTGAGTTGTTCCGCGAACAGTCTTTACTGTGTATAGAACGCCGTCTTTTTCCAGCTCAAGCTCAATACTATAATTTTTGTCTTTGGTATAACGATTAAGTATATCTGCTTTTTTAATGCCTTTGGAATTTTTATTGTACAGCACTTCTTCTAGTATGAGTGCTATACTGCTTTTTCCATGACCATTTTTACCTACCAACTGTGTAATAGGATCTTTGTCTAGTGCGATTTCGTTGTTGGAGCCATAAGAAAAAGCATTGCTCCAGCGTAAATTCTTAAGAGTAATCACTCTTTTTTAGCTCCTCTTTTACCTGAGCCAAGCCGCCAATTAGTATATTGTTTACAAATACTTGTGGCACACTGCGAACACCAGGAACTTTATTAAATAGTATTTCTTTTGAAATTGGATCATTACTTAAATTGTATTCTGTAAAATTTAAGTTTTTACTTTTTAGTAATGCTTTAACTTGATCGCAGCCACTACAATTATTTTGTGAGAATACTTCAATCTTTAAGTTTGCTTTCATGATTTTGTAGCTCCTGTAGTACTGTTTTAATAGTTTCTTCTGGTAGTTCCATAATATAGGTTAAGTACTCTCGTACTTCTTGTTGCAGTGACATTTCTGAATCTAATATCAGTGCTGCATCAGTTGCTTTTTTAGCTACTTTTTTATCAATTAGCTCATTGTCTGCAAGTTTTGCTAATTCAGCTAAGTTACCCTCAACTTCATAAATGGTGTGATGGTATTCTGTAGCGGGCGTAGGTTCACCTACTTTAACAGTTTGCTTTAACAACTGCGGCAATTCTAATTTGATCCAGTTATGCTCATGCGTTACAGTATCAAATAAAATAACTCCAGTGTCTACTACATTTCTGTGAAAGCTAGTAGTGACTGGACTACCAGGATATAGGATATTAGCCTGGCAATTTTCATAACTGTGCAAATCACCTGCTAAAACTGTCTGCCATCTTGCAAACTTTTCTAGGGGCACTTCACTGGTAACATGCGGTGGAATATTTCCTCGCACATGAGTAAGTAATACTTTATTTGTAAACTGTTCAGGATCAAAAGTTTTGATATAATTATAAGGAATTACATCTACTGTACCATCACAAATAGGGGTACAAGTATCTAAAATTGTAACAAGTGGATTAACTCGGTTAACTACTTGTTTTAAATTAGTCAAAAAGCTGGTATCTTTTTTCAACATTTCGTGATTACCTGTATAAATATAAGTAGTAATCACACAGTTGCTAACAAAATCAAAAAATACTTCTAGCTCCGGCATACTAGGCAGTTTGTCAAAAACATCGCCACCTACTACAAATACATCAGCTAAACTTTGATGTGCTTGTAACTGTTTCCATAATAGATTATATCTATTAAGACTCCAGTCAATCGGAACATTTTTTTGACCTAATTTAATATGAACGTCTGCGGTGAATAATAATTTCATATTAGTAGAGGCAAGAAAGCCCTGTTGCTTTTAAGGCAACAGGGCTTTGTTTAGTAGTACTTAGCCTAGCTCTTTTACAGCTTCGGCTTCGGCAGAATCTTCGACAGAATCTTGATCTTGTGCCTCCACGATTTTGTTAAGCAGTGCTAAAACTTCGTCGGCTTGGGGTCGAGGAAATTTTTCGTCAATAGACTTAGCAGCATCTGCCATAGTGCGTTCTTCATCAGTGAGCTTGCGAGGCTTACAACGCAGTACTTGCAGTTGATATTCAACGTTGAAGGGAAGCGGGCCAGTTTTGACTCGCTTAAATACTACATCCCAACCAGTATCATAATCAGTAGGATCGCCCAAATCTTCTGCTGCGGTAACAATTTGTTCAAACAGTTTCTTTTTCAGGTTCAGGGCTACTACTTTTTGATTCTTAATGTCGATGCAGTTTACCGAGTAACTCCAGTTGCACTTAACATCTGGAAAAAATTCTGGTACATGATCGGTTTCGACGTTATCGAACTTTTCTTTTTCACGATTAAATGCGAGGCACTCAACCGGAATATCTTTATTATTACTACCTTTGAGCCAGTAGATATAGCGTGGAAGAACACCGCCAATCAGTCTAACAGAATTTTCTCCGTCTTTGTACTCATAAGACTCAACTTTGCTAGATTGTGCTTTGCCTTTGGTTTGCTTAAATGAGAGTGCCACTTTTATCCTCGTATTTGAAATACAGTTTGTGTTCTTTGATTTTTAATAATGGGTTGTATTTAATTGCAGAAATATTTAAGTCTGGGAAAAAGCTCAGATCTAAGTAACTTATGCCGTAATTTTTATATAAAAAATAATCTCGTCTAGCGGCTAATTTTAGATACTGCACTTTATAGACTGTATCAGTTAATTTGTCTTTAAAGAAATCTTGAGGATTTACAATAAAATTTATACCCTTAAGCGACTTTTTAAGTGGTTTATACTTTTGGTAAGCTGTTTTAGGTATGGTCTGCTTAGTGAACCAATAATATAACGCTATTAAAAAGTACTCAGGGTCATCTTTAGTTTCTGCTTCTAAAACTTGTAAGTTGAAAAACAACATAACTTCTCAACCTTAAGTAATATTATATCAGAGTTGGCTTGCGGTGACAAGTTAAAATTTTATACGGTAATAACTTCCCAGCCTTTTCGTAAGTATAATCCAAGCCTATCATTATTTTGCTTTCTATCGGTATATCCAGCAAATTGAATGTCAAGCACTTCCGGAGGATTTTTCTTATCTGGGTGTTGTCGCTGAATACGCCCAATAATTTGTTCTAGTAGTGCATCATTACTTCCAATAGGCGAAGCTAATATTACACTACTTAAGATGTTAATTGAAATGCCTTCTGAAAAGATTTGCCGGCTTCCAACAACACACATTTTTTCTTTGTTGAGTAGTTGTTTCTTGGCTTTTTCTCTAGCCTCATAATCTGTGTCGCCAGTAACCAGCACACACGTTTCTCCAACATATTCAGCTACCTGTTTTAAAAATTCAACTCTGTCAGCCATAACTAATACACTATGACCAGCTACTACTTGAGCTAATGCTGCAGCGGCTATAAATCTTATGTATTCGTCATTTGTTAATAGTTCGGTTACTCGTTCTGCCCAAGGCAAGTTTGGGTTTAGTCTATGCGTAGTTTTTAATAGTTTTACTACCGGAGTTAGTGTATCGCTTTGTGGCGGTTGATATATCTTAGTACCAAAGTAGTCAGGAAACATTTTATGTTTTCCGTCTTTACGAATCATAGTGCCACTTAGTGCAATACGATAGCGAGCATAACTACTGTCTACAAACTCAGTAAACATTGTTGCTGGACAATGATGTGCTTCGTCTAAGATAATAGTGCCGAACTCTTTTGATAACTCAGTTTTATACTTACGTAGGCTTTGAATATTGCCTACCACTATAAAGTGATCTTCAATATCAAATTCACCACTACCAATTACACCAGGACTAATTCCATACAGCTCAGTGCACTCAGTAAACCACTGATCGCGCAGCGCAGTAGTATGTGTAATTACCAGCGTACGTTGACCAAGTTTTCTGGCAATATGTAAAGCAGTAAAAGTCTTTCCCCAGCCTACAAGAGCATTAATAAAACAAGTATCAGATACATCATCGTAAACAACTTGTTGAGCTTCTCGGAGGGGATATTTAGGGTCAGGAAAGGGAACAGCATAATTAACTCTCTTATCTATTATTTCGTAATGTTCTGGGATTAAATCTGTTCTGCCTTGTGGCATAGAAATTATACCATTAACTAAATGTTTATAGTTCTTGATAGTTTCTACACTAGCAATAGGCCCTGTTTTCTTTGTGCCGGTAAAACTTTTATTAAACTTATAGGTCAGCTGACCTTCAATATACTTTCTAGCGGCAGCTCCTGGATCGTCTAAGTAAATTCTATTAGATATAACTGCTTTAGCCACTATATACTTCTCCAAGTTTCTTTATGCTTTTCTTGATATACGCCATATAATACTGGCATCTTATTTATTACTAAGACAGCCGCCCACTTTGATTCTGCAAATGGTTTGTATAATACTTTGAATCGCATACCATTTTTTAAGCATACAATAAACCCGAAACTTCCGCTTGGTAATATTTTTTCAATTTCAAAAAATTGCAGTTTGGCGCGTGTAGTTTTTTTGTAAGTAAAAACTTTGCCGTAGTAGTCTATAAACCATACGCCGGATTTTGCTACTTTTATAAAGTCGCCTAAAAAGTAAAACGCATCTTTTAGCGGATACAGTTTAGCAGTTTTATCATTAAGCAGTTTTAATCTTCGCTCTAATAAATTACTACCTGGCAAGTTCTTGTCATCAATAATTCTGTAGTTTGTGGTAAAAGTTCCAGAATCTATTTTTATAGACTCTGAAACTTTAAACACTAGGCCTTCTAATTGCTCAGGACGACGACCCAGCTTCCATACCGGCCAGCTTATCTCCTGCAACTGTATAGTATTCTGAAAATTTTCCAAAGCTGTAGTCATCACCAATATCTTGATCTACGCCAATAGGGCAATTTGCAATACTGCAGCCACGATCTTTTTGTGTAGTGTTACGAAGCAGCGTGCAATAAGCCTCAACATCACTTTCTTTTACTAGTGCAACAATAGAATCGTGTACTAGCATAAAGATTTTGGCATCTAGCTTTTGTTGTTTTACTGCTTCAGCGGTTTCCATAGCGGCCAACAAATTAATATCGCTTGCTAGACTTTGAATCTCTGAATTAATACCACTACGAACTTCGTGAGCGGCAATACCTTTGTCAGTTGAAAACACATTTTGCAGCCTGCGCTTACGACCAAAGAAACTATAAGTAAAGCCGTTTTGTTCAATAAACTCTTTGCGACTGGTTAGCCACGCTTCCAGTTTGTTAAACCGTCTAAAGTAAGCCTCAATATCTTGTTTGGCCTGTGAAATAGGATAGGTTTCGCCAGTGGCTTTTGTAACAGTTTCAGAAACTTTTTTAGCGCCTGAACCGTACAAAATACCAAAACTAATAGCTTTTGCACTTTGACGCATTGCAGGATATAATTTCTTGACTTCTTCTACGCTACAAGGCAGGTTAAACACCATATGAGCAATAGAACTATGAAAATCTCCGCCGCTTGAAAACACTTTTTGCAGATTTTTATCTCCGCTAAGCACAGCCGCATAATACATTTCAGCAGTAGTCAAGTCTTGCGAAACAATCTTGTAGCCTGTGGGAGCTACAATACAACCTTTAATAATAGGATCGTCTCGTGGAACCTGTTGTGCATTAAATTTACCACTACTGCTCAGTCGACCACTAGTAGTAAAAATAGCATTAAAGTTAGTACGAATTCTACCATCACGGTCGAGCTCTGGCAAGATTTTTTGCACATAAGTACTTTGAATTTTACCCAATTTACGAACTTGCAAGATAGCTGCTGGCAGTGGATGCTGTTCGCTCAATTCTTGCAGCACTTCAGCGTCTGTTGAAATAGCACCAGTTGCTGTGCGTTTGCCGGTTGGCTGCAGTCCCAAGTAGTCAAACAGAACTTCACGCAGCTGCATTACACTATTAGGATTAAAGATCTTGCCAGTGGTCTGTTCAAACTGTTTTACAGCATCAAACTCATAGATTGCTTGCTTAGCCACTTCAATCTTTTCTGTCAAAAATTTATCCGCGGCCTGCATACGCTCACGACTAATAGGAATACCTACTTCTTCCATGTCCATCAAGAACAGTGTACCAGGAATCAGAATATTCTCATAGACGTTGAGTAGCTTGGCGTTCTTTTGCACTACAGGCCAAAACTTGTTGAACAGCTCCAGTGTAACTGCCGTATCAATACTAGCATACTTGCTGATTGTGTCAAACGGAATCAAGTCGTAAGTAAAGTCTTGTTGCAAGATTTTATTCTGTGCACAATACTTTTGCTTAAAGTCCTCTAGCTCACTATCATAATCACCGTAGTTGGTATACTTAAGCGCAAGTTCTTTTAGACCATGTGAGTCTGTTTCGTCCAGCACATAGTGCATTACCATAGTATCATGAACACGCTTGCGATCAAAGTCTAGCCCAAAGTGATAGTTCAACATTTTATAGTCAAACTTCATGTTATGAAACACTGTGGTAAATTGCTTGGCAATTTGTTGCAGCAATTCCAGGCACTGTTCATCAAGCGCATCGGCCATCAAGTAACGCCCATGATTGGGCTTATAACTCATTGAAATACCCAGCACATACCCGTCTCGCGGATACAGTCCAGTGGTTTCCGTGTCCCATGCAACAATGCCGTTAGCGTTGTTGACTACTTCTTGCAAAAACTTGTAGCACTGCTCTGTGCTGCTCAAACCAGCAAAATCGCCCTGACTTGGGCCGGTTGAGGTTCCATTATAGTACCCCATAATTTTTTCTACAGCACGATCAAAGTCTGGCTTACCTTCCGGTTTAAAAGTAAGCATAGCCGGATTAGTAATGCACACAAACTTGTCGTTTACAAGTTGTCCAGCATAATTAGTTACGCTAGACACTTTGGCATACTCTTTGGCTGCTTCAGCACCTACCAAGATTACCAGATCATACGGCTCTGGATCAAATTCCAAGTCTACATCTTTTTTAAGTAGTTTTGTAATAGGAACACTACTCATATGAAAATGATCGTACTCAAAAGTAAAATACTCAGAGTACCTGGTTTTATTTGGTGCTTTATCAATCAGCGCAACTTTTTTCATA
>Ga0256304_1000092_pt1 | contig 12565 bp, 2 predicted proteins | sample ColtaT_25_FD_183802 | JGI IMG/M metagenome (GOLD analysis project Ga0256304, IMG submission 183802) | Metatranscriptome of freshwater microbial communities from Columbia River, Oregon, United States - Colum_Yuk_RepA_8d (Metagenome... | ecosystem: Environmental > Aquatic > Freshwater > River...
AAGCATTGTAGGCAGTTACTGGAGGATATGGGGTATTTATTCTTGCGCATTATTGCAGGATTATTTACAATTAATGATATTTTATAGCGTGATATTTTTTTCAACAGATAAGAAAGATTCAATTGTATAATATTAAACGTAAAGGTTGGTTCAAATCGCTGTTTGAATCAAAATCTAGGCGGTCAGTGAGCGGCCGCCTTTCGCTTGAGCATTTGGAAGTTAGACTTACCCCCGATGCCAAAACCGTGCCTGCCTTCCACGACTTCGCAATTGGTATTTCTGAAAACACTTGTGCAGCAAACTCCATCACGCTTGTTGATGACATTCGCCTGCAGCAAAACTCAACCAACTACCGTTCCAGTCAGGTTTATTTTTCCTCTAATGATGCCTCTGCTTTTTCAGCTTCAGCTTTTCAATTGGTAAACAAACTTGATGATGTTGCTTTGCAGGCCGCCTCTACAAAAGGTGTTGTCCTTATTGATTCTTCCCTTGTTGCAACCATCCCTGTTGATGAATTAAAAGGCTCGTTGGTTGTTTCGATCGATGGCAACCGCGATGTGGTCAGCCAGATTACCACTGCGCTTGAAGGCCTTGCGAATGTGCCAGTACTTAGAATTATCAGCCATGGAAATGATGGTGTATTGTATTTCGGAAATCAGGCGTTCGATTCCAGAGTTTTAACTGCCAGCGCAACGCAGGTTGCATCTTGGGGCAACTCCCTAACCTCAGATGCTGATATTCTTCTTTATGGTTGTTCGATTGCAGACACGGATGCAGGCAAAGCGTTTGTTGAGCAGTTTGCAAGCATTACGCAAGCCGATATCGGGGCTAGTAGCAATTTGACCGGAAAAGGTGGCGATGAAGTTCTTGAATTTCAAGTCGGCCAAGTTTCAAATTCTCTTATCGCTAGCGCAATTGATTATAAAAGTGCCAATCTTTCGCTAGAACCTGGAGATTCGTTCGATACAGCAATTCCTCTATCTGCCATAACGGGTGGATTTGGTGCTGATGGAAATATATCCGATGCTGGTGAAGAAGATTATTACTCTTTTACAGCAACAGCAACTGGTGTGCTTCAAGCGTCGTTGGATCAAATTAACGGCAGCAGCATTGACACCTACATACGCATTTATGATTCCAGCAGAACTCTTGTAGCTTTTGATGATGATAGCGGCGATGGGCTAAACAGTTTGACTAGTGTTTCTGTGGTTGCAGGACATGTTTACTTTGTCAAAGTTACAGGAACATCTTTTAGCCCAACCGGTGCATATGGGGTTACAATAGTTGCACCCACCGTGACATTAAACACAGCTAATCTGGCAAGCAACGCCACTACCCTTACCATTGCTGGTACAGGGTTTAATACCATTGCGGCCAACAATACGGTTACTCTTAGCAGTGGTACTGGCACAGTCACTAATGCAACTGCAAACCAGTTAACTATAACCTTTACTACACTGCCAAGCGCCTCTGGTAGCCTGACCGCAATCATTAACTCCTTTGGTAGTACCAGTGGCAGTCCAGTTCAAGTAGCTACTATTGCTGCCGCACCACCAGGGTCTTCCTTCGGAACTGCCATTGCCCTTACTGCTCAACAAGGCAGTACGGTTGCAAGTTTTGATGGCGATATTAATCCTGCTTATAATGCTGATTATTACATCTATACAGCAGCAGCAACGGGTGTGGTTAATTTCGCCATGGCTGCCATTAACAACAGTGGCGTTGATTCCATCCTAACTATTTACGATTCTAACTTTGTACAAATCGCGCGAAATGATGATAGCAATGGAGGCTTTAATAGTTTTATTTCTCTTAATGTTGATGTGAATGCTATTTACTACATTAGGGCAACGGCTTTTGAATCTGACACGGGCGCCTACCAAATTTCTGCAACAGTGATATCGGCCCCCATAAACGCACCAGTCGCCACCGGCGACTCCTTCGCAACTGCTATTACACTTACCGCTTCTTCAGGCAATGTTGCGAGTGCAATTGGTGAAATTAATCCTGCATATGATCCTGATTATTACACCTATACAGCAGCAACAACGGGTGTGGTTAATTTCGCAATGGATGCCATTAACAACAGTGGCGTTGATTCAATCCTAACCATTTACAATTCTACCTTTGTACAAATCGCACGAAATGATGATAGCAATGGAGGCTTTAATAGTTTTATTTCTCTTAATGTTACTGCGGGTAGTGTTTACTACATCAAGGCAACGGCTTATGGATCCGGCACCAGTGCCACCGGTGAATACCGGGTTTCTGCGACATTTATAGCGCCCACCTCTGGTCAAGCCGGAGCCCCCGGCGACTCCTTCGCAACCGCTATTGCACTTACTGCTTCACAAGGTAGTACGGTTCAGAGTGCAGTTGGAGATATTAATCCTGCTTATAATGCTGATTATTACAAGTACATTGCAACTACCACGGGTGTGGTTAACTTTGCAATGGATGCCATTAACAATAGTGGCATTGATTCCTATCTGGCCATTTATAATTCCAACTTGGTAGAAATCGCACGAAATGATGATAGCAATGGAAGCTTGAACAGTTTTATTTCTCTTAATGTTACTGCAAATACTATTTACTACCTTAAGGCAACTGCTTATGGATTAGGCACGGGCGCTTACCAGGTTTCTGCGGCATTTACAGCGCCCAGCACTGTTCAGGGCACCACCTTCGCAACTGCAATTACACTTACCGCGGGGAATCCAATTGAAGGTGTTATTTCAACTGCTTTAGAAGCAGACTATTATAAATACACAGCAGCAGCGACGGGCGGGGTCAATTTTGAAATGACTGCCATTAGCAACAGTGGCGTTGATACCTTCCTGACCATTTACAATTCTGAGTTTATAGAAATCGCACGAAATGATGATAGCAATGGAACCAGAAACAGTTTTATTTCTCTTAATGTTACTGCAAATGCTATTTACTACCTTAAGGCAACTGCTTTCGGATCCGGAACAGGCACCTACCAAGTTTCTGCGACATTTATAGCGCCTACTACGGTCACCAATGGAACCCCTGGCGACTCCTTCGCAAATGCCATTACACTTACTTCTAATTCAACAAGTACGGTTGCGAGTTATGATGGTGAAATTAATCCTGCTTCAAATGCTGATTATTACAAGTACACAGCAACAACTACAGGTGTAATTAATTTCGCCATGGTTGCCATTAACAACAGTGGCGTTGATTCCATCTTGACTGTTTACAATTCCAACGAGGTACAAATCGCTCGAAATGATGATAGCAATGGAACCAGAAACAGTTTTATTTCTCTTAATGTTACTGCAAATTCTATTTACTACCTTAAGGCAACCGCTTACGGATCCGGAACAGGTGCATATCGGGTTTCAGCTAGCAGCAATTCTGTATTTAATTCTACACCTCCCGGGGCCACCTTTGGTACTGCCATCAACCTTACTGTCGGGGATCCAATTGAAGGTGTTATTTCAACTGGTTTAGAAGCAGACTATTACAAGTACATTGCAACTACGACGGGCAGTGTCAATTTCGCAATGAATGCCATTAGTAACAGTGGCGTTGATACCTACCTGACCATTTACAATTCGAACTTTACAGAAATTGCACGAAATGATGATAGCAATGGAACCAGAAACAGTTTTATTCTTCTTAATGTTAATTCGAATGCTATTTACTACATCAAGGCGACTGCTTATGGCTCCGGAACAGGTGCATACCGAATTTCGGCAAATAATTCCGATAATCAAAACACCTCCCCCGGCGCCTCCTTCGCGACCGCAATCAACCTTACTACGACAGCCCCAATTACGGGTGCTATTTCAACTGCTTTAGAAGCAGATTATTACAAGTACTTGGCGGCAGCGACGGGCGGTGTCACTTTTGAAATGACTGCCATTAACAACAGTGGCGTTGATACCTATCTGACCATTTACAATTCTGACTTTATAGAAATTGCACAAGATGATGATAGCGGCATTGGGTTAAATAGCTTGGTCAGCATTTCTGTTAGTGCGAATGCTATTTATTACCTTAAGGCGACTGCTTACGGATCCGGAACGGGCGATTACCAAGTGTCTGCAACTGTTCTAACTAACGATGATGTGGGCGGCAGTGTCGATGCAACTGCAACCCTCCTTTCATTTACCGGTAATGTAGCCAGTCAAAGTAAAACCATTGGTGCAGCGATGGATGTCGATGTCTTCCGTTTAACTGCTGATGTGGAAGGGATATTCGAAATTGCGGTGACCCCATCTAACGCTTCGACTCTGGCGCCAGTTATAGAAGTTATTGGAAATGATGGTACAACCTTACTGGAGTTTTCCAGTGCCAATGCAGGAGTCTCAGCCTTTGCGCTGCCTTTCCTTACCCTCGGGCAACAAGTTTACGTCCGTGTTTCAGGTGCGGGATCAACGGGCAATTACACGCTTCAAGTAACAAAACCTGCTGCTATTGTTGATTTTTATGCTAATAATTACAGCACCGCTACAAGTTCGTTGCCAGTAGGAATCATAACCCTTTCTCCAGGCACCAATTCTGGCTCGTTGACAAACGCCAATATGGTTATTGAGTCGGCCACTGATGTTGATGTATTTAGCTTCACTACCAACCGAAGTGGGCCAATACAAGTTTCTGTTTCCAAGGAAGTTGGTAGCAATCTCGATACCATCGTTTCTATTTTGGATGCTTCAGGAAATGTTTTCGAGTTCAACGATGATTCAAATGGCACCACCAATAGCACCGTGGTTTTCCAGGCGAATAATAATACTCTTTATTACATCAGAGTTAGTGGATATGGCGGAACAACTGGCCGGTTTGATATTTCAGTGACAGACCTCACCCCTACAGTTGCTGAAACTGATGGCACTGGAACTGATCTCACCCATGCTACAGATCTTACTTTTGTTGCAAACAGCGCTAGTTTTCAAGGCAATATTTCAAGTGCTGGCGATCAAGATTTCTTCAGCATTACCGCATCATCGAGTGGTGTTCTTACTATTTCATTAGCTGCAGAGGCTAGCAGTGGCCTCGACACTTATCTTTATCTTTATAATTCAGACAAAGTACTTATCCTAGAGGATGATGATAGTGGTTCAGGATTAAACAGTTCAATCTCAATCAATGTGCTAACCGGGCAAACTTATTACCTCCAAGCCTCGGGTTTCGGATCCAGTACGGGGGCTTACACGATTTCTGCTTCTATTTCAGCAGCAGATGATCATGCCAACCAAGCCGGTGAAAGCGCAACCAGAATGGTTGTTTCTTCAACTAACGCCGTCAGTAATACGGCGGGGACCATCAATCCCTCAACAGATAATGATGTGTTTTTATTTAAAGCAACCGCCGATGGTTCCATCACCATCAATGTTACTCCAACAAATAATAGTACTCTTAACTCTTACCTTTTTGTTTATGATTCCACCGGGAACATTCTGCTTGATTACAATGATGGTAATTCCAGCACCGATAGTGCTAGCATAATTAACCTGCAGGTAGTCCGTGATGAGGTTTATTTCTTTATGGTTTCAGGTGCTGAGGGTACCACCGGGGCCTATAACATTTCGGTAACTCCAGTCACAGACATCGTGGGCAACACTATCGCCCTTGCAACCAACCTTCCTATTTCTACCACCTCCACCGCTAACACCACGGTTGGCACCGTAAATGGTTCCATCGGAAGCAATGGCGATGTTGATTTTTACAAAGTCGCCATTGGGGCAGATGGCAGATATGCATTTAGGGCTTCCGCAGACCCCACATCGAATGGCCTAGATACCACAATTGCCGTTTATTCTGAAGATGGCCAATTGATGGGCGAAAATGATGATGCCAGTGCTTCTTCCTTGAATAGTTCCCTTTCATTAAACTTGACTGCTGGCGAAATTGTTTATGTAAGAGTTGCTGGCTATGGTGAAAGCACAGGCGATTATATCTCTGATGTAGTTTATCTTAGTGCAGCCATTGCAGATGATTTTGGTAACACTATTGCTAATGCCTACTCCTTCGTTCTTGATAACGCTCACTCCTACACAGCTTCCAGCGCTAATATCCAATTTGCTGGCGATGTCGATGTCTTTCATGGTGTTGCAGATCTTACTGGTAATATAACTTTGGTGCTGACTCCATCTGCAAATTTGCAGGGAAATATCAGGGCTTTTGTTACTCGCAATGGAGAAAACATTCAGGTTGGAAGTGTAAATGGTAGTGCCTTGGGTGGGGTGGTTAATCTTACTTTCCCAGTATCCGCATCCGAGAATTTTTACATTGAGATATCGGGAAATAATAGCACCACTGGCACCTATTCCGTTTCAGTAAATAATGTCATTGCAACCAATAACGTCCGCCCAACCGATGATTCTGTTATTGACCGAATCGCGGAAGAATTAAGAGAAGAGTTTACCCGAATAATTGCAGCGGCTAGTGCCAACGCAGATATAAATGCTACAAGTCAAGTAATCATGACTCAGTTGCTAGCTGTAATTCAACGACTTATTCCAGGATTTACCGGTTTTTTTGGCTTCTTTGACCCTGTTGATCTCAACCTAACCGGTGGCGGTGGCACTGTTGGTTCTCAGGGCAATAATTCCACGAATTCCAATCCTTCCGCTAGTCTTTCCAGCAGAGGCGCATTGGACCTTGTGGTTATCCCTGGGGCTGTCGGTGGGCAATACAATTTACAAATGACCGGTACCGGTGGCGGGCAAGTTCTTGCTGGTGTAGCCATGGTTGGTGCAAATGGCCAAGTTATTAATCCTACAATCACAGGGGGCCAAAGTAGCGGGGGTATTGCTGCTTCTAATGTGCCTAAAACTGGTTTGAACATAGTCCTTGATTTTGGAAGTAATAGCGGCGGCGGTAATGGAAATAGTGGTGGCGGAAATAGCAATGGTGGCAATGGCAATGGTGGTGATACAGCTCAATCTGGTCCCGTTGCAGGTTCTACTACGGCATCAGCATCAGCATCTTCTTCTAGCGCTTCTTCTTCTACCGCATCCGCTGCAACCGGGTTAACCAGCCTGGCCGCTTTGGCGAATGCAATCACCCAATCCGCCACCGCGTCGGGTACAGACTCAACAACATCTGCAGCTAGTCTTGCCAACCTCGCTTCTATTGCTTTAGGCCTTGGTAGTACAGCAGCAACTTTAGATGAAAAGCAACTTGCCAAGGATTTGGGCGGCGATGCCCCGGCTGGCGATCTTGATCTTAGTGGTTCAGATAATTTGAGAACAAGTGGTTCGTTTGTTTTAGTTACCTTTGCAGAAGCGTACAAAGGCTTCAATCAGGCGGTATTCAGCACTTTGGATGCAGAGAATCAAGTGGTATCTGAAATTGCTAATATCTTTGATAAAGTTTTGCCAGCTTTGGTTCCTTCCGAATTTGAAAACGCAGTTGAAAACCTTCTCGTACAAACCAAAAAATCTTTACTTGAAGATGGCAAAGCCACCCTTTTAAAGACAGGCGATATTCTGGCAGACATCATAATGTCGAAGCTGGTTAAAAATTTGCCTGCTGCCCAACCCGCTAAAAACAAAGTGGATGCTAAAGATCCTTCCTTTGAGTTTGTGGTTGCAAATTTAGTTCAGCAAAATAAAAACGACAGCGCTGCTGAAGAAAATTGCTTCGGTGAACATACTGCAATCACTGATAAAATCCCTCAATGTTTTGAGGAAATCTTCAACTCTGTGAATCGAAACGTCCTTGATGATTGTTTATCGGGGCCTTCAATTCTCCGCAATGATCAGCAAAACAATGTTGCTGAAGCCCTAGGCGTTATTGCAGGTGTCCTTCTTGCTCCTGGTGTTCTTAGTAGCACTAATGGCGCGCAGCCGCCCGCTTTTGAAAAGCCAAAGCCCAGAAAACAGAAATCCTGATTTCTGGATTACACAAGACTCCACCTTGTTTGAATGCTAAGATATTTCTTTGTTCTTCAGTGTGACCTTGTGGAGTTATTTCATGCTTCTTCAATCAATCACTTTGATTGTCTGCCTTGGCTCGGTTCCCTTTCAGTCGCCTCCCATTTTAAAAGATGGCGACATGGTCGCCCTTGTGGGCGGAACACTCATCGAGCGCGAACAAATTTCAGGCTACTGGGAGACCGAACTCACCCGCAGGATTACCGGCCAGAAAGTTCGATTCCGCAATCTGGGCTGGAGTGGCGACACCGTATACGGCCATGCCCGTGCGGGTTTTGGTTCCACCGCAGATGGCTATAAAAGGCTTATCGAACATATCAATGTTGTAAAACCGACTGTCACCCTGTTTGCCTATGGCGCCAACGAATCTTTTGAAGGCGAAGCAGGTGCAGCCGCTTTTCAAAAAGGGTATGACAAACTTTTAAAGGATTTGTTGAACACTAAGTCGAAGTCCATCCTTCTGGCGCCACTCTGGCATGAAAACATGGGAGCGCCACTGCCAGATGCCGCTCCGCACAATCTAAACATCCTTGCATACAGCAAAATGATTGATGATATTTCCAAGTCGAATCAAGCCAACTTTTATGATTTATTTCAGAGTAAAACTTCATGTGAAGCAATGCTTGGGCAATCAGCAAAACTTACGAGCAATGGTATTCACCCCACCGAACTTGGGTATTACCTTTTATCCAATGATATTGCCAGGGCCTTTGGCGTGAATGAAGAACTTTGGCAAGTTGCAATTGATCAAGCTGGTGGTGCTATAAATACTAAAGGGTGCACCGTGGAGAGTGCGGGAAAGATGAATTGGAAAGTAACGGATAAAATGTTGCCTAGGCCCATTGTTCCGGGCTTTGCCTCCCTCAATCCTTCCCCTAGAACCATCGCAATCAAAAATCTTCCCAAGGGAACCTACAGCCTCTTGGTTGATGGCAAGGAAGTGATGATGAAGAGTTCTGAAGATTGGGCCAAGGGAGTTATGATTTCAAGTGGGCCAGATTTTGACCAAGTAGAAATGATGCGGAAGCTGATTCTGGAAAAGAACAGACAGTATTTTCATCGATGGCGCCCACAAAACGAAACCTATCTCCTGGGTTTTAGAAAACATGAACAAGGGCAGAATGCTAGGGAACTACCCCAGTTCGACCCGATTGTTGCTGCAAAAGAAGAAGAAATTTACAAACTTAATAAATCCGTAACACGGACCTACTCGCTGATGGAGTCCAAGTAATGAAAAGCAATTTAAGCACACTCGCAATTACTCTTTTTCTGATTCAAGGCGTTTGCTTTGCGCAAAAGAATGCCCCTCTTACGGTTGATATCGACCCAGAAAATGAGCGTAAATCGTTCATTCTTCCAGAGGGGTTTGAAGTCAATCTGTTTGCGGGCGATCCCCAACTCGCAAAACCCATTCAAATCTGCTTTGATACCAAGGGCAGGCTTTGGGCCGCTTGTAGCTCTACCTATCCCCAGGTGCTTCCCGGGCAACCCAACCAAGATAAAATTCTGGTTATGGAAGATACCGATGGCGATGGCATCGCAGACAAAACAACCGTCTTTGCTGATGGCCTTCTTATCCCCACCGGCTTGGCTCCCGGCGATGGCGGCGTTTATGTAATTGATAGTACCGACCTTGTTCACCTCAGCGATACCGATGGCGATGGCAAGGCTGATACCAGAAAAGTAATCCTTTCTGGTTTTGGTACCGAAGATACGCATCACATGGTGCATACCCTTCGCTGGGGCATGGATGGATTGCTTTATTTCAATCAATCGATTTACATTCACAGCCATTTGGAAACTCCATACGGGCCCAAGCGTTTGGGTGGTGGAGGCATCTGGCAGCTTCGTCCGAAAAATCTTGAACTCGAAATCACCATGCGTGGTTTGGTCAATAGCTGGGGACATCATTTTGATCAATGGGGCCAGTCTTTTGCTACCGATGGTGCGGGTGGCGAAGGTATTAATTATGTTATCCCCCGTGCATACTACGCAACCGCTGTTGGTGCTAAGCGTGTGGTTCAAGGTTTGAACCCTGGCAGCCCCAAGCATTGCGGTCTCGAAATCCTCTCGGGCAGGCATCTCCCAGATGATTGGCAACAATCTTTTATCACCAACGATTTTCGTGGCCACCGAGTTTGCAGATTCACCCTCGAACCCGATGGCGCTGGATATATCTCTAAGCAACAGCCTGAATTAATCAAAACCAACCACCCTGCATTTAGGCCGATTGATGTGCGCCAAGGTCCTGATGGAGCCATCTACATTGCAGATTGGTTCAACCCTATTATTCAGCATGGCGAAGTGGATTTTCGCGACCCTAGGCGCGACAAAACCCATGGCAGAATCTGGCGCGTCACCGCAAAGAACAGGCCCTTGGTTCCTCGACCAAAGCTTGAAGCAGATTCTAATACAGCTTTGTTAAACCATATGAAAGACCCAGAAATGTGGACTAGGCATATGGCCCGCAGAGTTCTGGTCGAACGAAAACTTGAATCTGTAACACCCGATCTTAAAACTTGGACTAACTCTATCCCAGCCGACGATGAGGTTTTAAATCTCGAGGCTCTATGGACTTGGCAAGCTTTGGATCTGCCCAACGAGAAATTATTAGGCATGGCGTTGGCTGCAAAAAATCCGAATGTTCGTGCTGCTGGAATTCGAGTTGCAGAAATGTGGCGCAATAAAATGCCAGGCACTTTCGATCTCGTTAAAGCCAAAGTGAACGATTCCCATCCGCAAGTCAGACTCGAAGCTGTGCGGGCGTTGGGGCTTTACCCCAAGGCTGAAGCTGCAGAAGCTTCTCTTGCAGTGCTTGATTCACCCATGGATAAATTCATTGAGTATAGCTTGTGGCTTACCCTGCAGGAATTGCAGGATAGCTGGCTGCCTGCTTTCAGCAAAGGCGAGTTAACCTTCGGCGGTAAATCCGATCGAATGGTCTATGCTCTCAAAGCTGCTGGTACTGCAGATGTTGCCAAGAAGCTGGGCGAACTTGTTGTTGAAGGCAAACTTCCACCCTCCGCAATGGAAGGCGCATACCTTCATCTTGCTTCCGTGGGCGGCCCCGTGGAATTAGGGATTGTTGCAACCAAAGCCCTAGGCATGGCAGATGCTAAGGCCGGTAATGCAATCTTATCTGCACTTATCGAATCTACAAAAACCCGTGCCATCAAGGCGCAAATCGATCCCAAAGTTCTTATGGCTTCCCTAGAAAGTAAAAGTGATCCAAGGCAGGCATCTGCAATCCGGCTCTTGGGCTTGTGGAAAATTATTTCAGCACAGTCCGCCTTGGAAGGTATTGCCAAGGATGATGCCAAAGATTTGAGTATCCGTAAAGCTGCGTTTGAAAGCATTGCAGACCTTGGTAGTAAATCCTCCATCGCATTGCTTAAGGGAATGATTGCAGCATCGAGTGATAATCCCTTGCCAATCAAGCGCTGGGCCTTGGTCTCACTCGCATCGTTAGATGTAAACTCTGCAGCAGAATTATCCGTAAAGATTTTGGAACTGCCTCAAAGCAGTGCAGAACTTGCTGAAGTATTTGATGCTTTTTTTAGTAAAAAAGAAGGCTTGGCTCCAATTCTTAAGGTGCTTGCGAATTCTACAATCTCTGCTGATGCAGCAAAGGTGGGCATTCGTCAGGCTAAAGGTTCTGGTAGGGATGTAACTGAACTGGTTAAGAACCTCGAAAAAGCCGGAAAGATAGGCGCTGTTTCAAGAGAAATCAGCAAGGAAAAACTCGCTGAAATGACCAAAGCTGTTCTCGCGCAGGGCGATCCTGCAAGGGGCGAACTTGTATTTCGAAGGAAAGAACTTGTATGCATGAAGTGCCATGCGATTTCAGGTTCTGGCGGGTTGGTTGGCCCGGATATGACCAGCATTGGCGCCAGTGCTCAAATCGATTACCTTATCGAATCCATGATCAATCCTAACAAAGCCATCAAGGAAAATTATCATTCCATCGTGGTCACCACCGATGATGGCAAAGTTTTTAATGGCATCAAGGTTAGGCAGGATAATAATGAATTGGTGTTGCGTGATGCTGAAGACCGACTCATTAACATCTCGCTTAAAAAAATCGAAGAACAGAAAAACGGTAAATCCCTAATGCCCGAAGGCATGGTGGATTCTTTGACCCAAGGCGAGCTTCTTGATCTCGTACGGTTTCTTTCCGAGTTGGGGAAAGTCGGGCCCTATGGTCCGGGCAAAGCTTCTATTGTACGAAGATACGAAGCGATGGAACCCGATGCAAATGCCTACACCGTGCTAGGACGCAAGGGGCAGGATGCCTTTGCAAATCCCGCAGAGAATTTGAAATGGTCGAATGCTTATGCAATGGTGGTTGGCACCTTACCCCTGCGCGATCTGCCCTTATTGCAACAAAAGCGAAATCTTGAAAATATCACACATTCAATGGCATTTGTTCGCTTTGGATTCGAAACAAGTAGCATGGGAAGCGTAAACATCATGCTGGATAAAGCTACTGGGATGTCGGCCTGGGTGGATGGAAAACCAATTGCAATTGCGCCAACGGGTTTGATTAACCTCAAGGTCACTCCTGGAGTACACACGGTGGTTCTTAAACTAGATGGAAAAGTTGCAGGAGTGAAAGTTGAAGTCGAAGATGATAAAGAAAGCCCTGCAAAGGTTAAAAT
>Ga0256304_1000100_pt1 | contig 12190 bp, 4 predicted proteins | sample ColtaT_25_FD_183802 | JGI IMG/M metagenome (GOLD analysis project Ga0256304, IMG submission 183802) | Metatranscriptome of freshwater microbial communities from Columbia River, Oregon, United States - Colum_Yuk_RepA_8d (Metagenome... | ecosystem: Environmental > Aquatic > Freshwater > River...
AGGTGGCGCGGGTGGCTCGGGTATCGGTATCCAGAACGTCACCTATACCAACCAGTTGGCCAACGTGCAGGTCATGGTTCGCAACTTCTTCATTGCTTGCGGTCTGAACTTCCCGGTGACTCAGGTGCCCGGTGGCGGCGGTGGTGGTGGCGCAGCCTTCACCCAAGCTCAAGGACTCGGCATCGGCGGTGCCGGTGCAGATCCCAACGCCGATCAGAAGGCTCTGTTCTTCAACGATCGAACCGGTATCTTGTTCGTCCGCGCTACGCTCAATGACCTCGATATCATCGAGCAAGCGATCCAAGCGCTCAACGTCGCGCCTCCTCAGGTCTCCATCGAAGCCAAGTTTGCTGAGATCAGCCAATCGGACAGCAAGGCGATTGGTTTCGACTGGTTCCTCGGTAACTTCCTCCTCGGTGGCGGCGTCGGTGCCCAAGCTGGCACAGCCCCCTCCATGCAGGGTTCTCCCACGGCGGCCAATCCTTCGGGCGCTTTCCCGGGCTATCCTGCGAACTCGGTCAATCCTCTCCAGACCTTTGTTCCCACCACGGCGACTGACCAACAGTTGACCGCTGGCATCCGTAACCAAGACGGTAACCAAAGCCGCATCCCGGCCGTTGCTACCCTCACCGGTATTCTGACGGATCCTCAATTCCGCGTGGTTATCCGCGCTCTTCAACAACGCGATGGTGTCGATCTCTTGGCTGCTCCCAAGGTGACAACACTCAGCGGTCGCCAAGCTCAAGTCCAGGTTGCCGACGTTCGCACGATCGTCACCGGTTTGAATGGTAACCAAAGCGGCGGCGGCGGCGGCGGTGGCGCAGGTGGCGCGGTGAACAATAACTTCGGCGGCGGCGGCGGCGTTGGTTCTACTATCATCCCGGCCACCCAGGTGTTGCCCTTCGGCCCCATCCTCGACGTGATTCCGTACGTCTCTTCGGACGACGTCTCGATTCAGCTGACCTTGATCCCTGGCTTCACTGAATTCATCGGATATGATGATCCGGGTGACTTCGTTGCCCAGGTGCAATCGGTGTCCGGCAATCAGGTCGGACAGCCCCTCCGGGCCATTCTGCCCTTGCCTCGCCTTCGTGCACGCACTGTCACCACCAGCGCCATTGTCTGGGACGGCCAAACGGTGGTTCTCGGCGGCTTGATCTCTGAAGACGTGAAGAAGCAGAAGGATAAGATCCCCGTCTTGGGCGATCTGCCCCTGCTGGGTCGCCTCTTCCGCAGCGAGGCCAGCCTCACCCAAAAGAAGAACCTGTTGATCTTTGTCACGCCCACCATCGTGGACCCTGCGGGAATGCGCGTGAACGATCCTAACAATCTTCCCTACGACCCCAACGCTGTGCCTTCGAATCCGGCCGGTGTGATTGCGGCCCCCGGCGCGGGACGTTGATTAATCAACTGTACTTCGGCCAAAGAGCTCTCACGGGCGTCAATGGCCGAAGTACAGATAATGTTTGCAATTGTGAACGACTAAGCGATAGGTAGCTTAACACGTCGCCCGCCAGACCAAATCGTTAGAGTAGGGTTATGACTTCCTTACCAAGAAATATGCGTCAAACGAGCAATAAAGCCCGTAGGCTAGCCGGTGGGCTCTGCGCGAGCATGGCGCTCATCAGCCAAGCTCTCGCCGGAGGTGGCAGCCTAGCAAAACAGGGTGCCCAATTCGCCATCGCCGGGGCGTTGCCCGGCGAACAAACCGGTGCCCGGCTCGTGCTCGGTAAGTCCACTGGACTCCTGGTCTGGCAAGACAATGGCATTGACGGCAAGGGATCTGGAATCGCCGCCGCCTCCGTGCAAGGCAGCACTGTGAACAACAAGTCTCCTCAGTTGGTCAATCAGACCATTGATGGAGATCAGGATTCACCGGATGCTGCACTTCTTCCGAACGGCAGTTCATTGGTTGTCTGGCGTAGCTCGGTTGGTGGCACCGGAGAAATTTGGGCCCGCATGGTGGGTGCGAACGGAACCCCGGTTGGTTCGGAATTCCGTATCAGCGCTCCGGGTGCCAAGGACTGTCTGACACCCTCCGTGGCAGCGCTCGCCGATGGCTCCGCTGTGGTTGCTTGGGCGCAGCGAGATTCCCAAAACGTGATGCTGGACGTTTATGTACAGCGGGTTTCTGCGAATGGATCTCTGCTGGGTAATCAATCCCTCGCGAACCAGTACTCGGAATTCCATCAACGGAATCCAAATGTTTCCGGACTCAAGAATGGCGGCTTCGTTGTTGCTTGGATTTCGGAAGACCAAACCGGTGCGGACACTGCGGATGTCTACGCGCGTATTTTTGCTTCCAGTGGGGAGGCCGTGGCCGACGAGTTCCGACTCAACACCAGTTCCAATGTTTGTGCGCAACCTGTAGTTAAGGGGCTTCGCGATGGTGGTTTCATGGCGGCATGGGCTGACCAGAACATCAATGGAACCCAAGCACTGGACATCCAAACTCGGAAGTTCAATGCCTCTGGCGAGGCTCTTCGCCCGGTGGCGTTGGCCAATTCTTTCACCAACGGAAGGCAGTATCGTCCTCGGATCACCGAGACGTCCTCCGGTCCCTTGGTCATTTGGACTAGTTTCGGCCAAGATGGCTGGGATGAGGGTGTGTTCGCCCGCCGTTTCGATACATCAGGTGCCGTGGATGGCGATGAGATCCAAGTCAATACGGTTTGGGAAGGACGCCAAATCGAACCGGATGTCGCCAGCGATGGTACCGATAACGCTCTCGTGGTTTGGTCCACGTACAGTTATTCTGGAAATGGCTTCGATTTGAGCGCGCAAGTGTTGGGCGCCGCTGCCGGCGAATTGCCCGCGCTGCCTGCTCCCTTTGCGTATTCGACCAGTCCCACACGTCTGAACCTCAGTTGGGCCACACCGCAAGGACTGAACATCTCGAAGTACGAAGTGTACATCGATGGAAGTTCAACGCCGGAATTGACGGCCAACAACTATTGGGCGTCCAAGGCTCTTTTGCCCGGCAGTTCTCATACCTTGAAACTCGGTTATCAGTTGGCCGATGGCCGGCGTGGACCGAGCTCGGTTTCCGTGGAAGCGGTGACGTGGGGTGAGGATGCCAACGGCGATGGATTGCCGGATGATTGGCAGACGTTGTACTTCGGAGAAGCTCAGGATAACTGGCCGAGTGTCTCCACGGACAGCGATGGCGACGGCGTATCGGATCGCAGTGAGTTTCTGGCCGGGACGAATCCCCGCAATCCAAACAGCGCTTTCACCGCAAAAGTAAATCTCGGGATTCCTTCCAATAGCTTTGTCTGGGCGACACAGCCTGGTTTTGTCTACCAAGTTCAGCGATCCCCCGACCTTAAATCCTGGCAAGACTTGGGTGGAGCCCGTGTTGCTCCCGCCAACCAAGACTCCGTGCCGATCGAAGTGACTACCACCTTTGGTTTCTACCGCGTCATCCGTGTACGCTGATTATCCTCCTATGCGACGACGATTTATCGCTGCCTTATCGACGCTGGTGCTCGCTGCCTCTGGCACGAAGGCACTTGCCTTCTCCATGCTTGGACCATTCGCCGCATGGATGTCTTCCGATATCGGCTATAACCTCCCCATTGTCACCACAGCGCGTCTCGGTGACATCGGTGGACCAATGAATTTGGGTGAAGAGTATCGCTGGAATTCCCCTGTCATCACGTATTCCTTCGACCGCTCCTTCGAGGACTATTTCGGAACCGAGGGTATCGAAGCGGTTGAGAGTGCCATCGAGGTCATCAACGCGATCCCTAGGGTGAGTGAGATGAGTGAGGATTTGAGCGAGTTTCCTCTCTCTGTCGCTCGAATCAATAACACTGCCACGGAACTGCGCTTGATGGATATCAAGACGACGGTTCTCTCCATACTGTTGGAGCACATGGGTTTGACTGCGCCTGAACGCTACGTTTGGACACTGCGTGCGCGCCGGCCAACTACCATTCCCGAGGTCTTCACCTACGCGGTGATTCAGCGCAACTTCGATCCGGTCAGTTACGAGCCGACACCCTACGTCAATGGTACTCGTTACACCTACAGCCTTTTCCATGACCCGGTTTATTCCGAGGCCGTCGAGATCGAATTGGATCCTTCCGTTCCCAATTTGAGCGCTGTTGGTATTGCTGGAATGCAGGCGGGTAACACCTGGGGTGTTTCGCGCCACCAACGCGTGTTCCAGAGTCTCGGGCTCTATATCACAGGAATCACCCGGGATGACGCCGGCGGACTTCGCTATCTTTATCATCCTGAGAATGTGAATGTGGAAACGGTTCCCAATGATGCCATCGGCGACACGGCGGGTGGTTTTCAGCCAGGTGGGAGCAGCAGTCAGGACAATTCCCCTTGGAGTTTGCCCGGTGGTGTCTTTGGTGGTCTTACCAATGCCAACGCGGCGGTCCTTACGGTCAACACGAATTCGTCCTTCATTTATCAAGGGCCACGACCGGGCGTCGACAAGGTCGTCTTCAAACGAATTCCTCGATCTAGCGGTACTAATCAGGCGTTCATCGTTCGCTATCAGGAATCGATCATCAACGAATCGAATGGTCGTCGTACTCGGCAACTTCAAACGGTCACTCGGGTGATTCAAAACCCGGATATCACCTTCGTCGCCTCGGATTTGGACGTCGCCGGCAATGTTGCTGTTCCCTATGCCGTGGAGCGCCTCCCGCAGTTCGCGAACAACAGCGCTCTCCATAGCACGAGCGCCGAATCAACGACGGGCCCTGGAACCATCGGACCTGGGACAAGTACACAAGGTGCCATCACCATCTTCCCTCGCATGGAGATTTCTTTGAGCAAGATCGGTCTTTGGAACTTCCACGTCAGTGACACAAGCGAGGAGGATCGAATTCTCGGTTTCGATGCGAGCCGCGGTTTTGCCTGGGCCAGATATGATGGCTCCACCAACGCTCCTGTGGTGTTCCCCAAGGGAACGAGTATTAAAGAAATGGAACGTCGCATCTTTGGACGCAAGTAAGCCGCGAAAATCTCTCAATCATTTCCTATGAAGCGGTTCTACCAATTTCTCGTCGGATTCGCCGCCGTTGTTCAGTCAGCGTTGGCGGCCACGTCGGCCGGTTACACCAATATCACCATCACTCGGGCTCCAGGCCCCATCGATGCCAAGGTGTTTGTGAACCAAGGTCAATTCATCGCCACCTATGATCTGGGGGCTGGATTGCCGTATGACTTCCAGAACACCGAGTATTTCTGGAATCAAGGACTGATGACAGCACGTCCCGGTTTCCGATTCGACCTGACCAAGGATTCCGGCGTCCGCGTCAAGACCGGCACCTTTCTGAACGACCGCGATGGAACCATCAGCGTCAATCCTTCCATCGATGTGGGTCGATTCTTCTACGGCGATCCCGGCGGGCCATTTCTCACGGTCGAAGCGACCAATGTGATTAATCGCGGGCTGCTTTCTGCGGACACCTTCGGAATTCTCAAAATCACGGGTGACGACGTCAATCTCTCCCGCGGTACTCTGAGACTGAATCCCTTGCTCAGCTTCTCGACGAGCTTTGTCTCGACGAACGAATTCTGGCCTGAAACGGGGGTTTACGATGATGCTTGGGGCACGGGTAATCTGGGTAGCGACGTTCGTTCGATTCTCTTCATGAGCCCGAACGTCACCTATGTGACGACGCCCATCTATGCACTGACCAATGAGTTTGGGAGCGGCCGCACGATCCTCACTACCTATCAGCCCAAGAGTTACGTATTTACGAACAAAATTTCGGAGACCAATTACGTCATCCAAGCGGTGTTCGTTTCTAATACCGATACCAACGTCAACGTCGATGTCGTTTTCGATAGGTCGAGCTTCATCCAGAACGCCCGTGACGTCATCGTGAACCTGTCGCATCAGGCCACCAACATTTTCGGCAGCACGGAACAGCGCCAGTTGTATATCATCGATCGATTGGGCTACGATACGAACTTCAATGTGTTCAGCAATGTTCTGACCGGAACGACGTTCCGTCCGTCGAACTACGAGATTACTCGCTCACCCCAGGGCGGTTTGTTGCTGGAACGCGGTCGTGCAAATGAACCTCTCCGTTCGGACTTGTTCACTCGATTCTATAATGCGCAGCTGCCCAATGGTCTGGCTTATAGCAATAACATCGTCACAAATTACTACACCGGTTACGACGCGAGCGTTGTCGCAACGACTTCTTTCGTTCCTCCTGTTGAAGGTGCTTCCCCGACGAATCTATCCGGGCGCATCGACATCAACGCGGGCAACCTGAACCTACAAAATGCGAAGATTCGGGCTGAATCGATTGTTAACATCAATGCGAAGCACTTGGTCAATACCGAGGGAACGCTGATCGAATCTCCCCAACTCTATTACCAACTCGGTTCCACCAATGGTTTGCTCCGACTCAAGAATTTGGCCAAAAAGGAAGTGAGTCGTCTCGCCGGTGGTCTTTCGCTGTATAGTGCGATTTGGACGAATACGGTCACGATTCCTTCGAACAGTGTCGCTGCTGCCCGTCTCGGCGCTAAGCCTGCCGGTGGAGGAGGGAGCGCGCCGGTCCAACCCGATGCCGCTTGCCCTCCAGGTCATACCCCGTTGTTGAGCGCGTTTCTGGGCGAGCCTTGTTCGGATGGCGGCACAGATCCTGTCGATCCGATCGATCCCACTCCTGTGGATGGCGGATCAGGCCTCACGGTGGAAGTCTTGTTCCACATTCTCTTGGTCGATAGCACTTTGGAGACTCGCACACCTGTCGCACTCAATGGTCTTCGAACCAGTGCCGAGACCACCATTCTCCAAGACCGCATGGCAGTTACCGACACGTTGCGCATGGACGCTAAGAATCTGAGCGTCGACGGACTCCTTGCGATTGGCAATGTGTACGACACGTTCGGTCTTACGGGAGTGAAACCGAAGATCAGCGATTGGACCGCGACCAATTTCCCCAACCTGAAGTATTTGACCAACAACGGACTGATCGTTGTTCCTGGATCGATCAGTTTGGGTTCTGATCGCACCGAGCCTTATGAATACATCGGGATTCGTGGCACCAATGTCAGCGCAGGACATTACTACTGGACGAAGACCTTTGATAACTCTGGATTGATCATGGGCGGAGTGGCGGTTCCCAGTGGTGAAACATTCGATCTCTTCCGCGATGTTGCCCACATCCAGATCGATTCTCAGGACGCGCGACTGGAAAACGGTCGCATCGAAACGGGGGGACGAGTTCGTCTGAATTCGAAGAATCTCCGGATGCGCAATCACCAGATTGTGTCGGATTCGACAGTCACCTTTAATGTGACCGACAACTTCAGTGATTCAGGGCCTGGAGCGTCTGTTCGAGTCTCGACGGTTTATGGGTTTGAATTGCAAAGCAAGCCGACCAACGGGGATCTCTTGGGATCCACCTTTGAAAGCACACCTCAATCTGGAAGCGAGGCAGTGCATATTTGGGCTGGCGAGGATCGGGGCGCAACCAAGGAAGGTTTTGTCAACAATGCTGCCATTGGGCGGTTGGTGTTGAACGGAAACTTCCGAACGTTGTTCACCTTCCAGGCTGCAGGTGCGAAGAATGCTCTCTATGTCGATTACCTCGATCTGAGTGCCTCGATTCGTGAAGATCTGGCGGCATCCCTGAGCATCGACGACAACATGACCCTCTACTTCGCTGGATCGAGTGTTCCTTCTGAGGAATTGGATGGGGCCTTGAATGGTCGGATTCGTTGGGTTCGGGACTTTGCTGGAGCCAATAGCTCCGTGGATGTTCTCCTCCGCGACGGTCGAACTGTGAAGGTCAATCGTTCGCTGCGCGAAAGCCTGAAGATCGATTCTGACGGCGATGGAATCTTCAACGGTCAGGATACGTTCCCATTCGATGGGGCCAGCAGCTTGACGGTTGAGTTCGTACGCACTCCCACTCCGAAATTGGTTTTGCGATGGGATGGGGCTGCGCAAAAAGTTTACCATGTCGAGGCTACCGACTCGTTGACGGGTGGGACTTGGTCCACCGTGGGCAGCGTGACGAACAGCACCGATCTCATTGAAACCCTCCGGTTCGAAGACCCGGTGAGTGCTAACAACCCACGACGCTTGTATCGCATCAAGTCCAACGAGTAAGCACTCAAGCTCCTCGAATCCTATGTTGCCAAAGCAGCTAATCGTTTCGGCTTCCGCTCTGATCCTCGGGGCGACCATCACCGCTGGTGCCAATGATATTCGCCCGATTCAACTCGGGAGTTATCAAGCTCACCCGACACGTCTTCTTGTGAGGACTGCAGGTGATTCCAAGAATCCACAGGTTCAACGCCAGTCCGCTGCCGCTCTTGCCGCAGTGGGTATGCATGCCACCAAATCCATCAAGTTGGTTCCTGGCTTGATGATTGTGGATTTGGACGACAAGGCCCTAGGGACATCGGCCGCCCTGTCCGATGAAGCCCGAGCTCAGGAGTTGGTTGCCCGCGCTTCCTTGCTCCGTGATTCCGGTCAGTTCCTCTATGTGGAGCCGGATTACCTCAAGCAGCCCACCGTTGCCCCCACGGATTCAAAGTACGTGGACGGAACTCTCTGGGGCTTGCTGAACAACGGCCAAGATGGTGGTCGAGCTGGAGTGGATGTCGGTGCGCTTCCGGCGTGGCAGATTTCGACGGGCGGTACGAATGTCGTCGTCGCCGTAATTGATACGGGCGTTCGTTATACCCATTTCGATCTTCGTGAACAAATGTGGGTGAACGAGGGTGAAACGGGCTTGGATTCCTTGGGACGTGATAAGCGCACCAACGGCGTTGATGACGATGGTAACGGTGTCACGGACGATGTTTACGGCTTCAATGCCGAGACGGGTTCAGGTGATCCTTTCGATGACCAAGGTCACGGGAGTCATTGCGCCGGTACCATTGGTGCCGCTGCGAACAATGGCTACTCCCACGTGGGTGTGTCATGGAATGTAAAGATCATGGCCCTGAAATTCCTCCGGAAGGGCATCGGGGGTTTCACGGGTGATGGGATTGATTGTATCAATTACGCCGTCCAGATGGGGGCTAAGATCTCCAACAACAGTTACGGCGGCGGTCCCTTCTCCCAAGCGGAGAGTGATGCGATTTTGCAGGCGGGTGTGCAGGGGCACCTTTTCATTGCGGCTGCTGGAAATGAAGCGTCGAACAATGATTTGATTCCCCATTACCCCTCCAATTATCCGCTGGATAACGTCCTCTCGGTTGCTGCGATCGACCGCAAAGGTTTCCTCGCAACCTTCTCCAATTACGGAAAACGGACCGTTCATATTGCGGCACCTGGTGTCAGTATTTACTCCACTTGGGCCGATTCCGATCTGTCCTACAACACGATTGATGGCACCAGTATGGCGTGCCCTCACGTGGTGGGTGTCGCTGCCCTCATCCGTGGTGCTCACCCGAACGCGGATCTGAACGAAGTGCGTGAGCGAATTCTCGGGTCTGCTGTTCGTCTGGATAGTACCTCCGGTACGACGGTTACTGGTGGCATGGTGAATGCCCTCAAGGCCATTCAAGCGGCTGCGGATGGAGTTCTTGAATTCAGCGTCAATCCTCCTGCTGGCAGCTCCCTGCTCGTCGGTTCCAGCACCCCTCTCTACGTTAAAATCACTGATGTGATTCCCGTTTTGAGCGCCACTGTGAGCGCGACGGTAGAGGGTGGTGGGATCAATCAGTCACTCATTCTGACCGATGACGGCGTCGCCCCTGATCAAGTGGCTGGTGATGCCATTTATTCTGCGCTGATTCCGGCCACCACGGTGGAAGGGCCTGTCACGTTGAAGCTGACGGCTACTGCGGCGAACAAGGAGACTCTCGAAGCTGAGGTTGCCTACACCTCGGGTGGTCGTCCGGTGAACGACAACTTCTCCAAGGCTAAGAAGATCCCCACCGGCGGCCAAATCCTGGTTGATTCCACTCGCTTCTCGACCTTGGAGCGGGGTGAGCCAACGCATTTGTCTCTGCCCTCCATCTCGGGCTCCTTGTGGTATGCTTGGGCCCCGGCGTTCACCGGTAAGGCCCTGATTGAGACTGTTGGCAGTTCCATCGACACCTATTTGTCGGTCTATACGGGTGACTCCCTCACGACGCTGAAGCAGGTCGGTGCCGTGGACAACGATGGCAGCAAGAAAAATGGTTCCTTGGTGCTGAATGTCAGTGCTGGGACCACCTATCGTATTGCGGTGGGCGGTGTGGATGCCGGCCAGAGCGGTCTCATTCGCCTCCGTGTGGTGCCCAACGCTGGACCTGACACCTTGGCTCCCGTGGTGAGCGTGACGTCTCCTTCCAGCGGTTTGGTTGTGACGACTGACTCTATCTCCATCGAAGGTATTGCTCGCGATCAAAACCCGAATCCGTCTGGAATCAGCCAAGTTTTCGTCAAGGTGAACGAGAATATCGGTCAGGCTGTCGAGGGTACCGAGAATTGGCGCAAGACCGGGATTCGTTTGCGCCCGGGACTGAATGTCCTCGAGGTGACTGCCTCCGATGTCTCTGAGAATGTTTCTGATCCAGTCCGGATTTCCGTTAACTACATCGCCGACTTGGTCCCCAACGATCATTTTGCGAATGCTGAAGTGCTCACTGGAACCAGTGGAAAGATTTCTGGAAATAACTCCAACGCGACCCGTGAATTTGGGGAGCCTCTGCATGGTGGCAATCAAGGTGGTCGATCCTTGTGGTATTCGTTCACTGCTTCGGAGGACGGTGTTCTGACTCTCAGTACCAAGGACTCCACGTATGACACCGTGATTGCGGCTTACTCCGGCAATCGCTTGGCTACCTTGACGAACCTCGGTTCCAACGACGATGCGACTCCGGGCAGTGGTTATAGCAAGTTGGAACAAGCGGTTGCTGCGGGAAGCACGGTCCGAATTGCTGTGGATGGCTTCGCGGGTCAGTCCGGTGCTCTCGAGCTCAGCTATTCCTTCGAAGCACGCAGTTTGCGCCAACTCACGGTCACCTCCGGTACCGGTGGTCAGGTGGATGTCACCTCCGGGCTGTATCCGAATGGATCCACCGTGGTGTTGAATGCGTCTCCCGATTCGCGTCATGAGTTCCTCTCTTGGACAGGAACCTTTACCAGCTACGACCCTTCGCTGGAATTCACCATCAGCAAGAACGTTTCGCTCACGGCGAATTTCCGCGAGAAACAATACACTGACAATTACGAGACCGGTCAGTTTGCGGCGATCGGCTATTCCAACGCGGGGAGTGCTCCTTGGAAAGTCACCGATAGCACTGCCGGGTTCGGTAAATATTCCGCACAGTCTGGGAAAGTTGCGGATGGGCAGTTCAGCGGGTTGAAACTCCAAGCGACTACCCGGGCTGGTATCGGCACCTTCGACTTCAAGGTTAGCTCTGAAGAGGGCTGGGATTGGCTCGAGTTTTACATTGATGGCAATCTCCAGGCGCGGTGGTCAGGTGAGTTGGACTGGGCACCTCATGGGTTCTCTGTCTCGGCCGGCGTGCACACCTTTGAGTGGCGTTATTCCAAGGATGTCGCCCGTTCTGCCGGTGCTGATGCCGCTTACATCGATAACCTCCTCCTACCTCGCGTTCCTGCGGTCGACTCCTCCAGTCCCGCTACGTTGAAGGTCGTTGAAGTGAAGAATGGCATTGGTCGAATTCGGGTTGAAGGTCAGATCGGCCAAACCTACGAGACTCAGTATTCCACGGATCTGATTCGTTGGCGTACTTTGAGCTCAGATGTCAACGAGACCGGAGTGTTTTTCGTCACCGATACTCAATCGAACGAGAGCGGCCCTCGGTTCTATCGTTCCATCATCCGCTAAACGGTTTTCATACGAAACTTCTCGGGATCACAGGCGGCATCGGGATGGGTAAATCCTCTGCCGCCTGTTTTCTTTTGGAGATGGGTGTGGCGCTGGTGGACACCGATACCATCGCCCATCAAATCACCGCGCCGGGCTCCGAGAGTTTGTCTGAAATTGCTGGTGTGTTTGGGGCAGAGTGTCTTGCGCCGGACGGATCCCTTCGTCGGGACGTCTTGGCTCGTCTTGTTTTCAATTCAGCCCCGGACCGAGCCAAATTGGAGGCGATCCTGCATCCTCGAATTTATGCGGCGTGGCAGGGTCACATCCGGCACTGGCGGGAATCCTCTAAACTCCTCGGGGCGGTGGTTATCCCGCTGCTGTTTGAGAAGTCCTATGAGTCAGAGTTCGACTGCGTTGTTTCG
>Ga0256304_1000108_pt1 | contig 11911 bp, 9 predicted proteins | sample ColtaT_25_FD_183802 | JGI IMG/M metagenome (GOLD analysis project Ga0256304, IMG submission 183802) | Metatranscriptome of freshwater microbial communities from Columbia River, Oregon, United States - Colum_Yuk_RepA_8d (Metagenome... | ecosystem: Environmental > Aquatic > Freshwater > River...
ATCAGGTTCCGCTGGTACTTCGTGGCATCTATACGGCTTGTTGGCCATGGCAGGATGGCCGGAACCTGTCCTCGAAACGCTAACGCCAGATGGAGGCAGAAAAGTTCCAAACTGTGGGGTAGCAGAAGAAGAACCACCCGCTCCGGCGTGGCAATCCCCAACTCCTCCAGCAGTTGATTACCCAGCTGCAACGCCTCGCCGGCAGTAATCGGCGCTGCATCACCAGACGAGCCGCTACAGACAATCTGTAGCCGGCTTTCAGAAACCCGCCGAAATTCAGATTCGTTAAGGAACATTGCCGAAGCCCCCGGCATCAACCGCCGAATGTGGATCCCGCACTCTCAACCAGCTTCTCAGAAGGCTTCACATGCTGGTTTTCCGACTTCCGAAGAATAAACGGTCCAAGTACCAGCATGTCCATCTGGGTTCGAAGGAAACAATCCAACGCCTCCTCTGGCGTGCGCACAATAGGCTCATTTTCGTTGAACGAAGTATTGATTAAGATTGGCACACCGGTCAGGTCACCGAACTTTCGGATCAACTTCCAGTACAGAGGATTCACATCTTTCTCAACTGTTTGGAGCCGCCCTGTCCCATCCGCATGAACAACAGACGGAATCAAATCCCGCTTTTCCTTTTTGATAGGGAAAGCCATTACCATAAATGGCGACTCATAATTGGTCTCAAACCAGTTACCAGCCTCTTCCCTCAAGATCGATGGACAGAACGGCCGAAACGGTTCCCGGAACTTGATACGAACATTTAGCGTCTCCTTGATGTCCCGTCTTCGAGGATCTGCCAATATGCTCCGTCCCCCTAATGCGCGCGGTCCAAACTCCATGCGACCCTGAAACCACCCGACAATGTTTCCGTCCGCAATTGCCTCAGCAGTGGCTTCGACTAGTCCATCCTCATCAAAGCGAGTCTGCGTCGTACCCGCAGCCAGCAACACTTTCTCGATATCATCCGGACACGATTCATGCCCGTAATATACGTGCTTCATAACATACGACCTCGGAAGTCCGAGAATCTGATGCTGAACATAGAGAGCCGCACCAATGGAAGTACCGGCATCGTGTGAGGCAGGTTGTATGTATACTTCCTGAAACGCCGTCTTCTCAAACAACTTTCCATTCGCAGCACAATTCAGCGCTACTCCGCCCGCCAAACAAATACGTTTCTTCCCCGTCTGCTTTTGAACATAGTTCAACAAAGCAAAGTAACACTCTTCCAAGACAACCTGAACAGACGCAGCCAAATCACGATGCTTCTTTTCAATCTCACTCCGATAAGCGCGGGCTGGTCCGAACTTTCTGGTCATAAACTCCGAATACACATTTCCGAGCGTTGGCTCTCCCCCCTCCCAGTTCATTTCAACGCCATGAGTATGGTGGCAAAAGTACTTAAGGTTGAGAAGGATCTGGCCACCGTCCGCCTTCACGACATCTCGAACCTCCTCAACGTAGGACGCCTCGCCGTAAGCAGCAAGCCCCATCATCTTGTACTCGTCCCCGTATTTGGGAAACCCGAGAAACTGCGTAAACGCCGTATAAAACAGTCCCAGCGAATGAGGGAACTCAACACCACCGTTCACAGTAATCGAGTTTCCAGAGCCGACTCCCCACATCACACTTGAGAAATCTCCGAAGCCATCGACACTAACCACTGCCGCATCGTCGAACGGCGAACAAAAAAAGGCACTTGCGAGATGCGCTCTGTGATGCTCAACCAGATGAAACTGCGTCCCTTGCCCCGAAACATGGGCGCTCCCAAGCGAAGCCTCAAGATTCAAAATCGCCGCTGAACTCTGAACCCGCGACAGAAATCGGCCCCAATCTCCGGGCCGCTTTAGGACGCGGAGCATCTTCTCGAAGGCCTTCGCTTTAGGATCCCGCGACACCGCAATATGATCAGGAACTCTTCCCCCAAGGCAATAGTGAGCAGCACTCACCGGAAGTCCCGCCCAGTGTTTTACCCGATTCATGCGCTCCTCTTCAACAGCTGCAACAAGCAAACCGTCTTCGAGCAAAGCCGCCGATGAATCCCCGTGGAATGCGTTCAATCCGAGTATCCGCGTCATACCGCTGGTCCGCCCCCCTCCAGAATCTCTTTCAATGTCCAACATAAATTGGTCTCCAATTAACGCTCCCTAACTAGACAACGCGCAGATTCCAAGATATCTTTCAGAGTAACAGCCAACGGAACGCCAGCGCGCCACCCGATCAACTCAGCGGACTTTCTAGGGTCACCCCATGATGCAAGAATCTCCCCAGGCCGAAGCCGAGCCTGATCGACGGTGACGGCAATTTTAACATCCGTCAACTCAAGAACCTTGTCTAAGATCGTGGAAATCTGCGTAGGAACCCCCGACGCCAGATGATACAACTCACCCGGCCGGCCCTCGTTTAATGCGGCCCAGTAACCTCGGACTATGTCCCTAACGTCCACAAAGTCGCGAGCGTGACTAAGATCGCCGACAGTAATCTCCGGCCTTCGCTTTCCGCTTTCAATCTCGGCTACCTGCAATGCTAGCTCAGCACAAACGAACTTTTCTGCCTGAAACGGCCCGATATGGGGGAAAGGACGCACCCGCACTGCATTCACACCGTACGATCGAACGTACTGCTCACACAACAGCTCACCGCTGAGTTTGCAGACGGAATACATGCCTGCTGGGCGCGGTTGCATCTCTTCGCGCAGGGGCATCGACGCCTCCTCCACTTGCCCGTAGACCTCTGACGAACTGACGAACAGCACAGAGAAACCGACGCGTCGCGCGGCCTCCAATACGCCTAGCGTGCCACAGATGATTCCGCTCCCAACAGCCATCGGATTCTCCTCTGCGATCCGCTTGGTCGACGCAGAAGCAAGATGGTATACCTGGTCAGGGCGAATAACCTCAAGAATCTCGCACAGCGCGGTGCTCTCAGCAACATCACACTTGACAATCGTTACCTGACTTTCCACCCGCTCCAGCCGCCACAAAGACGTCCGAGGATGAACAACTGCAACGCACTCGTGCCCAAGCGCTGCAATCCAACGAATCAAGTGAAACGCGGCAAAGCCACCCCCACCTGTAATTACGATCTTAATTTTGCATCTCCTGATTCTGCATTACACCACCTCACCGGTGCTCATATTTCAACCAACTATCTGTATCTCGGGCAAAGGAAAGATCAACTTGCCACCACTAGCGAGAAACGACTCCTCACGTTCAATGATCGAGTCCCGAAAATGCCAAGGAAGAACCAGGAAATAATCCGGATTCATAGCTCTGGCCTCTGCTTCGCTAACGATAGGTATTCCCGTACCTGGTGTAAAAGACCCAAACTTGTCCGCATTAACCTCAGCTATACAGCTTATATCATGAATAGAGAACCCACAATACTGCAGAATGACATTCCCTTTTGTCGACGCACCATACCCTAGCACCCGCTTACCTTGTTCTTTTAGCGAGCGAATTAGCCTTACTAAGTCCTGCCTGTGATTCACAGTCTTCTGCTCGAATTCCAACAACCCCTCGGCTTGCTGCAGACCTAATGTTTCCTCGCCCTGAAGAAGTTGTTGCACTGACGGCGCCACGTTAGGCGCCCACTTGCCATTCTTCTTTGCTGCGGTAACAGCGAAACTGCCACCATTAACACTATTAGTCTCCACATCTACAGCGACTAAGTCACATCGATCGAGCATCCACTTAACTTGCTTCAGGCCGTAATATTCCAGATGCTCGTGGCAGATAGTATCGTATGCCGTGGCCTCAATCATGCTGGGCAAATAACTCTGCTCAAAGTGCCACAGCCCGTCGTCAGCCAGCGCCGCAGCAATGTCGCGAACGAACTCCAGGGGATTCTGTAAGTCGTAGAACATTGCGATCGACGTTATTAGCTTCGCTCTTCGATTGCCAGATGCCTCGAAGAACGAACCTGCTGTAAATATCTCGGAGACCAGCGTGATGTCGGCCGGATAAAAGCCGCGAAATTTTTCTCCTGACGGGTCCATCCCAATTCGAGTTAGTCCGTCAGTCAAGTAGGATCGTAGCAAAGTCGAATCATTAGATCCTATGTCTAGCACGACATCGCCGCTCCGAACGCCGAACTGCGCCTCTAACTGTAGCACCTTCTGATTAAGATGCTGCACCATCGATCCATTTAAACCCGAACGGTACCCATAGTTCATACCGTATAGATCCTCTGGGTTATAGTTGTGCCGCAACTGAAGAAGCCCACAAGACTCACACAGAACTAGTTCTAGAGGCCCGACGGTAACGCGTTCGGTCACCGTCCTCGGGAAGACTCCGGTCAATGCCTGATGGCCAAGCGACATTACCAGACGTAACGTCGACGCACAACACATCCGGCAAGCGAACACGCTTTCGAATTCGACCCTGCGTGACGTCCGCTGGACAAACTCTACCGGGTACTTTTCAGCCAACTTCTTCATCTGTCTCCTCCAACATATGACTTAACTAAAAGGGCACAAAACGAAACGCAGTTTTCACCCTGATCGTACAACATCCAACTGCCACGCAGCACCACGACCTCTAACAGTGTCTCCTTGCCGCCAGGATGATCGCAGAACGTAATACCGAAGGCAACATCGAATGGAGGACCGCCGCAACTCTGTAGGCCCACGAAGTCCGGCGAATATACGCAGGCTCTCCCTCCAGCGTGTAAGCGACGCCCTCGAACCCACATTGCTGACAATAATCGAGCAATTCACCGCACGAGTTGGCGCGATAGAAGGCCGGGAATACGTCACACGTTTTTCGATCCGGCTGCCCCTTTCGCAAAATCGCGCTGTGAAATCGCTCTGGGATGACTCTCGCCGCCAACACAGGATAGGACCACTTGTTCGGAGTGCGTGCGAATAGATAACCGCCCGGACGCAGCACTCTATGCGCCTCTTGAAAAAACTCAGTTGGATTCTCAAGGTGCTCCAAGACAAAATCCGAAATCACAACGTCGACAGATGCATCGTCAATTGCCCAAGGTGTTCCAGGGACTATCTTAATAAACACATCAACGAAAGGATTCGTTGCCCCTTCTGCGCTCACATCAATACCAATTACGTGTCGGACAAAGCCACGAAGTATCCTGACTTGCCTTCTCAGCTCGCATATATCGTCTAGGTGCGCTCCGCGCCCGCAGCCATAGTCTACGACCGTATCTGTACGCTTCAATACTCCCCTAATCCGAGTATAGAATCGTATCGTCCCATCTACATCACTGAATCCTCCAACGCGAGCTTCGGGATACGCCGAATAGAACCAGTCCATCTTATCCATTTCCTGCTCGCTTAGCGCCGATCGCACCAACCCGCTTATGAGCTAGAATTTCCTCGATTCTAACATCGACAATAAACCTGAACCAGAAAGACTGGAGTGTGTAAAATACCAAGCCCTCACGCCCATCCAAAAATCCAAACCGAATAAAATATCGATAGAAGAACAGAAGGAACGGCCGGACGTACAATGGAAGCATGTTCCAAAGACCTTTCAGCCAAAGCACACGCTCATCCGAGTTCCCAAACGCACTCGGTCTAACAAGGTACGGTTCATTCTCCATCGTTCTGCTGATCTCTTCACTGGCTAACTCGGAGGCGAACTTAAGGTGTTTTTCAATGAAGAAATTAATCTCCCATTCTTTCTCATTGCGCTCCAGGATATCGTTTTCCAGCTTCCTTGTCGTGCCTCTTACATAGAAACGATAATCAAATTCATTTTCGTCAAGAAAAGCGGCGCTGTGGCGGAAGATCTTCATCATGTATTTCGGGTAGTATCCACCATGTCTCATCCAGCGTCCACGAAAAATCTGCCGTCTTCTGACAAAGAAGCCGTCCACTCCAACCGGAATAGAATGGAAGACGCGATCTAACTCAGCGAGTAATTCAGGAGTCACCCGATGATCGGCATCGAGAGCAAACACCCATTCATGTTGAAAATCAATATTCGCCAGCGCCCAAGCTCTCTGTTTTGTGTGGCCCTCGAACTTGTGCTGTACGAACTTCGCCCCATAATTCTTCGCGATATTCTCCGTATTGTCAGAACTAAATGAATCGACAACGTGAACATCTTTGAAGGAACTTCCTAGAGACAGCAAGCAATCTGGAAGATTACGCTCTTCGTTCTTGGTCAAGATAAAGACCGACACTGGTATCTGGGGCCGATGGTCACATGCTGGCGCCGATGGGTGCATTATACATCCTCGCCCGCTGAGCCATCGATCAATGCAGCCCAACTAGCTGGTAATCCCTTTGTGAGTTCGACTCCTCGAAATCGCTGGCTCGGTTGGACGCCACCCATCTTCGCCCAGGTTGCCATACGTAGGATTCCGACATCAAGATCCGTGCTGTCTACAATTCCCAAAATTCTTCTTGCTTTGTCATGGTCCGCGTATGCATGCTCGACCTCGTTCCGTGCCTCAAGGTAGTCTAAATTCAGCGGCACATCAAATGCGGATGCGATCAAGGAGGCAAGCTGGTTTATTGTACAAGGAGAGTCTGCACCAACGTTGAAAATCTCATTAATAGCCGACGGAACTGTTACGCTTCTTGCTATGTACGGAGCAACGTCGTCGATGTAGCTAAAAGCTCTCGATTGGTTGCCGTCGCCGAATACCGTCAAAGGAGCACCTGCCATTATCTTATTCATGAAAATGCCAATTACGTTTCTGTATGGATCCCGAAGATTCTGATGTGGTCCATAAACATTGTGTGGGCGGAAGATGATATATGGCAGGCCGAACATTTCATGAGCAGCCTTGAGGTCCATTTCAACCGTAAATTTCGCGATTCCGTAGGGATCTTCAGGTGATGGCAACAGTTCTTCTTTCATCGGCACTTGCCCTTTTCCGTAAACGGCAATTGACGATGTAAACACGAAGCACTTCACGTTGTGCCGAACACTCTCGTTGATCAGATTAACGCTACCTACAACGTTGTTTGTATAGTTGAACCGTCTAATGAAATGCGAAAGGCCTTCAGCAGCGTACGCAGCTAGGTGATAAACATAGTCAAATCGGTACTCTGAGAAAAGTCGTGCCAAGAGTCGTTCGTCCAATATGGACCCATTTACAATTTCGCAGCCGAACGGCACATTTTCCATAGCGCCTCCCGACATGTCATCTAGTACCACAACCTTGTGTCCTAGCTCGAGGCAGTGCTTCGCTACGTGGCTTCCAATGAAGCCTGCTCCGCCGGTAACTAGGGAACATGCTGACTTTCCGTATTCTTCCATTATTTCTGCCTCTGTATTTTGACTCGTTTCGTAAGCTCTCGGCCGAGCCGATTCAGCTAGGTCGGTTTTCGTGCCTCGAGTATAAGGGAGTGTGGACACTCAAAATCATCCTCATACTCATGCTTCAATACCTCAGCACAACTGAAGTCGGATTCCCGCCCCGGAACACGGCGCTTGATTTCAACAAAGCCAGCGTCGGCGAGCATTCCTCCGAGATAGCTTTCTGTAAGGAGCGTCAGGTGCTCGCCACGGCAAAGAAGTAAGTTTGCAAAGCGACCTCCAACACTCTTTCTGTTGTCCGGGAAATCTGGAAACCACTCAGACCTGCCTGCCAAAAGCATCCTCGCGGCATTCTCTGCGTCTGGCCCCCCGATTCGAATCCACCCGCCTGGAACTAGCGATCGGTACATTTCGCCGATGAAGATCGGCAAGTAGTCGTCAGGGAGATGCTCAATTACATGGAAGGAGTAGAACGCGCTGACGCTTCCATCCTTGAACGGCAGCCCGTGCATAATATTCGCCCACAGATCTGGGTGTGCAGAGAAGATATTCGCATCGAGATTTAGCCACCCGTCGATGTAATGAACCTGACCACATCCCAATTGCACCTTTGGCCGATTAGATCCTTGGCGAAATCGCTTGTAGGCAAGGCCGTTCAGACGCATTGGTATGTCTAACGCCTTGTAATACATAACTCGCAGGCTTCGTGATATCATTTTAAGACTATATCCTTTTAGTGAGAGAATTCTCGGCGACCATTTATTGGGCCGAAAGAACGCTAATGAAATGTTTTAACCTCAGCGCCTGTATCTCAGTAGAGAACTGTGCTTTGGCAATTTGAGAGCTTTGTTTTCCCAGTAGCACAAGATCAGCGCTAGAAACATTTGCGGCGCGACCAAGAACGTCACTGAGAGAATGAATATCTCCGGACTGGAACATGTAACCATTGACACCTTCTGAAAGCGCTTCCGGCGCGCATCCAACCGCATCAGACAGCAATAACGGAAGGCCTGCCCATGTCGCTTCGATTACGCTGAGTGGGTATGGATCGTTACGGGAGCACAGCACAAACCAATCTGCAATTGCGAGAAGGTCCAAGACTCGATCTTTATTCATATGGCCCAGCATCAACAGCCTGCCCCCGCTGCGGCGTGAGATACAGTCAATCGTCTCCTTCATTGGTCCAGTGCCAGCGATAATGATCCTGCAGTTCTGAGGCAACGTCAACGCCGCCTCAGCAAGCCCATCGGCACCCTTTACTGCATCTACGCGCATAACAGAGAGAAAGAGCTTTTCCGATTCTGTAAAGCCGAACTCCCTCCTAAGTTCGCTCTTTCGCTCTCGTCTTTTGCACACACTGATCGCGAACTCGCTTTCATCCACAACGTTTGGCATTCTGTGGATGAGGACATGGTGGGGGCACATCTGTTTGACGTATAGTGCTTGCAGCGCACCAGGCACGATGAACACTTTGAACGAGCGCAGCAAAAACGTTCTCAACAGGTCCAGCACCCGACTTGCTGCATTAAATGGCTTATGATTCTCGACGTGGAGAACGAAGCGCATTGGAAGTACTCTGGCAAAAACGCACGTGGCCTGAAGGGCCAAATTTGTGTACCCCCCGACGATTATGACATCTGGCCGCTCTATGATTAGTCTTGTCAGTACGACAAGCGCAGCCAAGATCGCCGACAGTATTCCTGGCTTCAGCTTTCGAGGAACACAGAATCGGTGCGGATAGGGTAGATCCTCTGATTCAAAGCGCCAGCGTCCGTGAGAGTCGCCCCATTCCGTGAACCAGACCTCTTGCGAACACTCCACGTCTGTGGAAAAGAGGGCGTTGAAACGGGAAAACTGGTGATTCCTGTACGGAGTAGGCGAGTTTGTCAATTGGCAAACTCTGATGGTTTGCCGACTCCCTTTTTGTCTATTCATAGAATAACTTGCTGCCGATCCATGCTGGCCATCAATTGTACCGGGGACCTAGCACCGCTACGTTTGTCCGCCTAGTAAAACGGCCTTGCACTGGCCTATTCGAACGTGAGAGAATTTCGCGACTTCGCCGGCCTGTCCTTACAGCATCTACTCGCAACTTGCGCCGCTCATATTGTCTCCTATTCGCTTATGCCGGTTCCGTCAATGGAATGGTAAAGCTCAAACAACTCGGAGAGCGCATTCGGCCATTCTAGTCGCCGACGACGATCCGCTATAGATTCGGCATTAAGTGGACCTTCAATCGTGTTCAATCGTAACATTTCAACAATCGCCGCTGCGATAGCAGCCACGGTGGCCTCGGGCACACTTACCCGCGCCATTCCCTCGAGAGCAGGGATAGAGGCGCCCTTTGTGACCACAATTGGCAACCCAAGGCCTACCGCCTCGTTGAGCGCGACCGAGTGCCCTTCGTGGCGCGAAGTCATCACAAATAGATCGCATTCTGAGGCAAGACGAATACACTCAGCGTGTTTCACACCTCCGAGCCAGGTCACTTTGCCTTCCGTTCCTAGTGAACGGTTTAACAATTTGAGATTTTCCCATTCTCCCCCATCATGTCCAATGAGAATCCATTCGCAATCCGGAATTTCTCGCAGAACCAGGCTAAAGGCCTCAGCGAGGAGATTGAGTCCCTTACTCCAGTGAAGGCGGCCAATTGTCACTATTCGAGTCCCGCGCGGTTTGGCCAAGAGGTCTCGCGCCCTCGCGGATCGCAGTTCTTCGTCAAAGCGCTCCCAGTTCATTCCGTTGGCCACTTGGATGCAGCTGGTGCCACAGCCCAAAAGATCCTGCACCTCAGCCCGTTCATCCGGATGAAACAATGCAAACGCGCTTGCGCGGCGAAACATATGTATGTCGAAGAGTCTTAGATACAACCATTTTTGAAATGGCTTTCTCTTCATCGCGACCTTGCGCAACATCCCGAGCGGGAACAGCACAAAGGGACGTCGTCGAAGGATCGAAAACAACATTGCTAAACTGGCGGTTGGGCTCCAGCAGCCGTGGATGTTCACAAACGAGGAACTTCCGACCTCGCGCCAAAGGCGAAATGCAAAAGTTAGAGAAGGGAACTGTTCCGTAAATCGCAGCGGACTAAAGACAATGTTTTTAACTCCTTCAACTTCTGACGTCGTGATGTCGGCGTCCGGAGACTGACTTACAAACGTGACCGACATTCGCCCTGTCTTTTGAATTGCGTCGCATAATGCCGGCACTGACACTGAAGGACCACCATATTTTTCGCCAATTGCACTTAATACGTGGAGCAGCCGTGTCTGATGCATCGCCAGTGTTTTCCCTTCTTTCATATCAGTGAGGGCGTCTTAGAGGGATGCCGCACTCTGCGTAGTTGCATTATGGTATTCGTCCTTCATTGTCCTCCGGATGGAGTCCCGTGAAGCTGCGGTTCCAAGCAGTCGCAACCGTCTGCGAACCAACTGGCGAACGCCTAGGCAGCATACCATGGCAATAACAACGGACAACGGCCACGCCTCAACGGTACCCTCAAGCAGGAGGGATGTTACAAGGACGCCAGAGATGCTCTCCCAAACCGGTTGGACCTCCTGCATGGAGGATTCCCCAAAAAATTGCAACAATAAAAGGACACCGCCGAATCCAATCCCACCGACAAATGGACCCCAAGCTCCAAAAACTGCATTCCACCAACCGAAGTACGACGGTGCTATTCCCATCCGGGCATATCCCGGATATTGGTAAATCGCGTAAGTGAAATAGGCTGATACTCCCCCTTCCTCGTACACACCAGTCATATCATAGACAAGAGGTATGTCAATATTTTTGATTGATACAGCCAATTGTTCAATTCCTGTTAGGCGCAGGGCCACTTCACTCGCAATCCCACCTGCGCTACTGCTGGATCCAGCCGACTCGGTTATGCGTTGTCTAAATGCCTCTTGTAGCTCAGCTACACTCGGGCTTCCTGTTACCCGAATCAGTTCCCGGTAGCCGCCGATTAGGGGAGCCGCGCTGGCCGCCAGCAGGAGGATGATTCCGAAACCCAGATACTGTTGGTGCAGCAGAATCCGCCGACCTCGAATCTCGTGGGCAGCGAAGAATACTACGAGGGCAAGAGTCATCGTCAAAAACGATCCTTTGCTTGCCCGAAGCACTGCGTCAGTAACACCCATTATGAGGAACATGGCGACAAAGGTGTGACTGATCACCCGTTGATACCCTAGTCTTACAAATTCTGCGGTGAGCAGCATCACGGGACACAGGATGGTCCGCGAGTAGACGATAACGCCTGCCAGTCTGTAGGGTAATGTTCCAACTGAGACGCCAGTCACCCCGACGTCGTACTGGAGTACGGCAATTGAGGTAATGATCCACACTACCACCACAGAGACTCTCAAAAGGGTAACCGTCTGTAGCCCGTCCGTAGAAAAAGACTGCGAGACATTGGATGCTCTGTGCCTTGTGGGCCTCACGCTCTCTAGCCAAACCAGCACTAGCGATGCAACCGAAAGGCCAACCAATCCGTATGACGCTTGGCAGTACGCAGTGCGAAGGTTAGCGGAGTCACTTACGGCGTCAGACAGTACGGGAATTAGGCCCACTAGGATGTCCGGAGACAAGACATAAAGTATATACTTTTGCGGATAGACAGCCCAGAGTACCATAGCGCTGAGCGACAACAAAACGCTCAAGCTTGCGGGTAGTCTG
>Ga0256304_1000113_pt1 | contig 11865 bp, 8 predicted proteins | sample ColtaT_25_FD_183802 | JGI IMG/M metagenome (GOLD analysis project Ga0256304, IMG submission 183802) | Metatranscriptome of freshwater microbial communities from Columbia River, Oregon, United States - Colum_Yuk_RepA_8d (Metagenome... | ecosystem: Environmental > Aquatic > Freshwater > River...
CAAATGGGACAGACTGTAAATCTGTTGTCTTACGACTTCGGTGGTTCGAATCCACCACTCCCCACAAGGTCTCTCGGCAACTACGAAAGAAGTGACATCTATTTGCTTGTTACTTCGGTGTAATGATGCAGGAGATTTTTCAAAGCGGGAGTAGCTCAGTTGGTAGAGCTTTAGCCTTCCAAGCTAAATGTCGCGAGTTCGAGTCTCGTCTCCCGCTCTCAGCGAAAACCGGCCCCTCAGCCAAGTGCCGGACTTTTCCAAGCCGTTGTAGCTCAGGGGTAGAGCACTTCCTTGGTAAGGAAGAGGTCACGGGTTCAATTCCCGTCAACGGCTCTAATCATGGTAAATCAAGTGTTTCGACAGCAGCAAACGGAAAAGTATTTTTTAATATCTAGATAAACAACAATTTAAAAATCAACGCCAATGGCAAAAGAGAATTTCGACCGTTCCAAACCTCACGTGAATATTGGAACAATTGGTCACGTAGACCATGGTAAGACCACTCTGACTGCTGCCATCACGACCGTTTTGGCTGCTGCTGGTCTTTCCGAAAAAAGAGACTTCGCGTCTATCGACAATGCTCCGGAAGAAAAGGAGCGTGGTATCACCATCAACACAGCACACGTGGAGTATCAGACGAAGAATCGTCACTATGCCCACGTAGATTGTCCAGGTCACGCCGACTATGTAAAAAACATGGTAACAGGTGCAGCCCAGATGGATGGAGCTATCCTCGTAGTGGCGGCTACAGACGGTCCTATGCCACAGACTCGTGAGCACATCCTGCTCGGACGTCAGGTAGGTGTACCACGCATCGTTGTATTCATGAACAAGGTAGACATGGTTGACGACGTGGAACTTTTAGATCTCGTTGAAATGGAAATTCGTGAGCTGTTGAGCTTTTATGAATACGATGGTGATAATACACCAATCATCCGTGGTTCAGCCCTTGGTGGTTTGAACGGAGATGCAAAATGGGTGGAGAAAATCATGGAACTGATGGAAGCTGTTGATACATGGATTCCAATTCCTCCACGTGAAGTTGACAAGCCATTCTTGATGTCTATCGAGGACGTATTCACCATCACAGGTCGTGGTACAGTAGCTACGGGCCGTATCGAGCGTGGTGTTATCAACTCCGGTGAAGAGGTGGATATCATTGGTTTCAACGAGCAAAAGTTGAAGTCGACCGTTACGGGTGTTGAGATGTTCCGTAAGATTTTGGATCGCGGTGAGGCGGGTGACAACGTTGGTTTGTTGTTGCGCGGAATTGAGAAGAGTGATATCCGTCGCGGAATGGTTGTCGCCAAGCCAGGTTCTATCACACCTCACACCCAGTTCAAAGCCGAAATTTATGTACTTAAGAAGGAAGAAGGTGGACGTCACACCCCATTCCATAACAAATATCGTCCTCAGTTCTATTTCCGTACCACAGACGTGACCGGAGAGATCAACTTAGAGGCTGGACGTGAGATGGTTCTTCCTGGTGACAACGTTTCCATTCAGGTGAACTTGATCGCTCCAATTGCGATGGACAAAGGTCTCCGCTTCGCGATTCGTGAAGGTGGCCGCACCGTGGGTGCTGGTCAGGTGACCGATATCATTGCCTGATACTATTTCCGGGGAGAGGCAGATGAGTTCTGTCTCTCCACCGGTCATCAGGTCTGCTAAAAGTGACGGAGCCGTTGTGTTCCGTTCAAGTTTTACAGACGGGCATAGTTCAATGGTAGAATAGCGGTCTCCAAAACCGTTGATCTTGGTTCGAATCCAGGTGCCCGTGCAAAGGAGAACGCAACAAATAAGTTATAAACATGTCAGGAGTAAAGACTTACATTGAAGAATCTTACAACGAGCTGGTCAATAAGGTGACCTGGCCCACGTGGTCTGAGTTACAGGAGAGCACGGTACTTGTATTCATCACCATCTTTGTTCTCACACTTCTTGTTTTCCTGATGGATTTTATCTTTGGAGTAAGTGGTGACAGCACATCTGTTTGGAAAGGGGTGGTTGGTTTCCTTTATGACATCCTCACCTAATGAATACAACCATGAGCGATATTGAGAAGAAATGGTATGTGGTTCGCGCCATAAGTGGTAAGGAAAAAAAGGTCAAGGAATACATCGAAAGCGAATTGAAGGCAAGAGGCTTGGGAGATTATGTAGCTCAGGTTCTCATTCCGACGGAAAAAGTTTTTCAGATTCGCAATGGTAAAAAGGTTACCAAGGAACGCAGTTACCTTCCAGGATACGTTCTCATCGAAGCCGCGCTCATAGGTGAAGTTCCGCATATCATCAAAAACATCACAAACGTCATCGGATTTTTGGGTGCGGAAAAAAAGGGAGATCCCATTCCTTTGAGGATATCAGAGGTGAATCGCATTCTCGGCAAGGTGGATGAATTGGCCGAATCAGGAGAGGAGATGAGCATTCCGTATGTCATTGGAGAGAGTGTAAAGGTAATTGATGGACCGTTCAACAATTTTGGCGGGGTAATCGAAGAGATAAACGAGGAGAAGAAGAAGTTGAAGGTGATGGTAAAGATTTTTGGACGCAAAACTCCTGTGGAGTTGGGGTATATGCAAGTGGAAAAAGAATAAGGTTCTGTGGCAGAGAAATCTGAGCAGAGGAAATAGACGATATGACTAAACGCGCTGTGGCAAGCAATGAATTCAACAAAATGTTACAATTCGCTTCCCTTTGTAAGCCACGCAAAACAATAAAAACAAAGTAAAATGGCCAAAGAAGTAGCTGGATTCGTCAAGCTGCAAGTAAAAGGCGGTGCAGCAAATCCCGCACCTCCGATTGGTCCTGCATTGGGTTCCAAAGGTGTTAACATCATGGAATTCTGTAAGCAATTCAATGCAAGGACTCAGGATAAAGCGGGAAAAGTTTGTCCGGTGTTGATCACGGTTTATTCTGACAAGTCTTTCGACTTCGTCATTAAGACTGCGCCGGCAGCAGTTCAACTCCTCGATGCCTCAAAGGCAAAGAAGGGAGCGGCTGAGCCAAACCGTCAGAAAGTTGGGCAAGTCACCTGGGATCAGGTGCGCGCCATTGCAGAAGACAAAATGCCTGACCTCAACTGTTTCACTATCGAATCTGCCATGAAAATGGTAGCGGGTACAGCGAGAAGTTTAGGGATTCAGGTAACAGGTACACGTCCATTTTAATCTGGGAGGAAGCAATTATGGCAAATCTGACAAAAAACAGAAAAATTTCCATCAGCAAGTTCGATCAGGAGAAGTCTTATAACCTCTCTGAAGCGGCGCAGATGGTAAAGAAAATTACCACCACCAAGTTCGACGCTTCGGTGGATATTGCTGTTCGCCTTGGTGTAGACCCCAAGAAATCGAACCAAATGGTTCGTGGTACAGTTTCACTTCCTCACGGAACGGGTAAAACCGTTCGAGTGCTCGTGCTCTGTACCCCTGACAAAGAAGCCGAGGCCAAAGCGGCCGGAGCAGATCATGTGGGCTTGACGGAATACATTGAAAAGATTAAAGGTGGGTGGACCGATGTAGATGTAATTATTACCACTCCCAGCGTAATGGGACAGGTGGGCGCACTCGGAAGGATTCTGGGACCGCGCGGCCTGATGCCTAACCCAAAGACGGGCACTGTTACGATGGAAGTTGGCAAAGCAGTCACTGAAAAGAAAGCAGGGAACATTGATTTCAAGGTCGATAAGACTGGAATCATTCATGCAAGCGTAGGAAGGGTTTCTTTCGATGCAAGCAAGCTCGCTGAGAATGCTCAGGAACTGTTGCAAACTATTGTCAAGCTGAAGCCGTCGTCGGCCAAGGGTGCTTATATCAAAAGCATTTCCATGAGTTCGACCATGAGCCCCGGAGTAAAAGTTGAATCCAGATCCATCAGCTGATTGCTGTGATCCACAATTGAGCAATGCCCAATGACTAAAGAGCAAAAAAATCAGGAGATTACCACGCTGGTAGAAGAACTCAAGTCTAACGAGATTTTTTACCTGTCTGACACAAGCTCTCTGAATGCCGAGGCCACCAGCAATCTGCGCCGCGAATGTTTCAAAGCGGGAATCAAAATGCGTGTTGTAAAAAATACCCTTTTGAGAAAAGCTATGGAACGCGTGGAAGGAAAGAATTATGAACCACTCTTCACTGCATTGCATGGCAACACAGCCGTGATGTATGCGGAGGTGGGCAATCTTCCTGCAAGGCTGATCAAGGATTTCAGAAAGAAGCATGAGAAACCTGCCTTCAAAGCCGCGTTCATTCAGGACGACTGCTATGTGGGAGCCGATCAACTTGAAGTACTCGTTGCGCTAAAGAGCAAAAACGAATTACTTGGAGATATCGTCGGTCTGTTACAATCACCTGCGAAAAATGTGATTTCCGCACTGCAAAGCAGCGCTGGAGATAAAATCGCCGGCCTCGTAAAGGCACTCGAGGAAAAAAAGGCCTAAAAAACAACTTTAAACAATCTTTAAAATCAATACAATGGCAGATTTGAAAGCAATGGCAGAGAGCCTCGTAAACCTGACGGTAAAAGAGGTAAATGAACTCGCCGCAATTCTTAAGAACGATTACGGAATCGAGCCGGCTGCAGCTGCGCCGATTATGATGGCCGGTGGTGGTGGCGGTGGTGCTGCCGCAGCAGAAGAGAAAACAGCGTTTGACGTAGTTCTTGTGGAAGGCGGTGCAAACAAACTCGCTGTAGTGAAACTCGTGAAAGATCTTACCGGTCTCGGGCTGAAAGAAGCAAAAGATGCGGTAGACAAAGCTCCTTCACCTTTGAAGAGTGGTGTTTCAAAAGACGAAGCAAATGCTTTGAAAACACAACTTGAAGAGGCAGGTGCGAAAGTTGAAATCAAGTAAAATCAACAACTGATTCCGGTTCAGGCCCTCATGCGCAGAACATGTGCGTGAGCGGCCTTGTCCGGTTTACAGCACCCCTCCCCTGCTCAGGTTGGCACAGGTAAAAATGCATCAACCGCCACTGTTTTAAGTTTTATTCAAATCAACAATTCGATGGCATCGATAAAAAAGTCAGACGGCAGACAGGATTTTTCATCCACCAAAAATTTTTACGAATACCCCGATTTTCTTGAAATTCAACTGGCTTCCTTCCGCGAGTTTTTTCAATTGGAAACCAATCCTGAAAACCGCGTGAATGAGGGACTATTCAAGGTATTCTCAGAAAACTTTCCCATTACAGATACCAGAAACCAGTTCGTCCTGGAATTCCTCGACTATTTCATTGATCCTCCAAGATACACCATCGATGAGTGTATCGAACGCGGTCTTACTTACAGCGTTCCTCTTAAAGCAAAATTGAAACTGTATTGCACCGATCCTGAGCACGAAGATTTCGAAACTATCGTGCAAGATGTATACCTCGGTACAATTCCTTATATGACACCGCAAGGTTCGTTTGTAATTAACGGAGCTGAACGTGTAATTGTATCACAGCTCCATAGATCTCCCGGAGTATTCTTCGGCCAAAGCCGACATGCCAATGGCACGAAATTATACAGTGCCAGAATCATTCCATTCCGCGGTTCCTGGATAGAATTCGCGACCGACATCAACAATGTGATGTATGCGTACATCGATCGTAAGAAAAAACTGCCTGTCACCACTTTGTTGCGTGCAATTGGATATGAAAGCGACCGACAGATTCTGGAAATCTTTAACCTCGCGGAAGAAATAAAAGTATCTAAAGCTGCTATCCAACGGGTACTGGGCAGGAGACTCGCCGCCCGTGTGCTGAAAACATGGGTAGAAGATTTTGTGGATGAAGATACAGGTGAGGTGGTTTCCATAGAACGTAATGAGGTAGTGCTCGATCGCGAAACAATCCTGGAAAACCAGCATATTGATATTATTGCAGAAAGTGGTGCAAAATCGATTATTCTGCACAAAGAGGAATCGAATTCTGCAGATTTCACTCTCATTCATAACACGTTACAAAAAGACACTTCCAACTCCGAGAAGGAGGCAGTGGAGTACATATACCGTCAACTCCGCAACGCAGAACCACCAGATTTGGAGACTGCACGGGGTGTAATTGACAAATTATTCTTCTCCGAACAACGTTATGACCTCGGAGAAGTCGGTCGTTTCAGAATCAATCGCAAACTGGGTAATAATGATTCTCAAAGCAGAACTCTTACCAAAGACGATATCATTCAAATCATCAAATATCTCATCGAGCTTGTAAATTCTAAGGCCGATGTAGATGATATTGATCACCTATCAAATCGTCGTGTACGTACGGTAGGCGAACAACTTTACAACCAATTCGCGGTGGGTTTGGCCCGAATGGCACGTACCATCCGTGAGCGAATGAACGTAAGAGACAATGAGGTCTTCACACCTATTGACCTTATCAACGCGAAAACGCTGTCATCTGTGATCAATTCGTTTTTCGGAACGAATCAGCTCTCTCAGTTTATGGATCAGACCAATCCCCTGGCAGAGGTCACTCACAAACGTCGTATGTCAGCCCTCGGTCCGGGCGGTCTTTCGCGCGAGCGCGCAGGTTTCGAAGTTCGTGACGTGCACTATACTCACTATGGCAGACTTTGCACAATTGAAACACCGGAAGGTCCAAACATCGGTCTGATTTCCTCCCTCTGTGTGTATGCGAAAATCAATCGTCTTGGATTCATTGAAACTCCTTATCGAAAGGTGGAAAATGGAAAGGCGCTCATGAACAGCAGCAGTGTGGTGTACCTCACCGCTGAAGATGAAGATGCCAAAGTGATTGCTCAGGCAAATCTCGATATGGATGAGAAGGGCAATTTCAAAACGAATGCTGTAAAAGCCCGATTGGTAGGTGACTTTCCGGTGGTGGAGCCCTCTAATCTTCACCTGATGGACGTGGCACCGAATCAGATTGCTTCGATTGCGGCGTCACTGATTCCATTCCTTGAGCACGATGATGCCAACCGTGCACTCATGGGGTCTAACATGATGCGTCAGGCGGTTCCGCTTATGAGGCCTGAGGCACCTGTAGTAGGTACCGGACTTGAGATGCGTGTGGCAGGTGACTCCCGCGTTTTACTCACTGCGGAGGGTGATGGCACCGTAGAATATGTGGATGCTAATGAAATTCGAATCCGATACAAGCGCACAGCCGAGGACGAGTTGGTGAGTTTCAGTTCGCCCGTGAAAACATACAACGTGCGTAAATTCATGAAGACCAACCAAAGTACTTCCGTCAATTTACGTCCACTCGTAGCCAAAGGCGAGCGCGTAACTGAAGGACAAATTCTGGTCGAGGGGTATTCAACGAAAGGCGGAGATCTTGCATTAGGCAGAAATCTCAAAGTGGCATTCATGCCATGGAAAGGATATAATTTCGAGGATGCCATAGTAATCAGCGAAAGGGTAGTTCGTGATGATATCTTCACATCCATACATGTTGAGGAATACTCCACTGAGGTGCGGGATACCAAACGCGGTGTGGAAGAACTGACCCCAGATATTCCCAACGTAAGCGAAGAGGCTACAAAGGATCTTGATGAAAACGGAATTATTCGGATTGGCGCTGAGGTAAAAGAGGGTGATATTCTGATAGGTAAAATCACTCCCAAAGGAGAGACGGATCCTACCCCGGAAGAGAAACTTTTACGCGCAATTTTTGGTGACAAAGCGGGCGACGTCAAAGACGCATCCCTGAAGGTACCACCGAGTGTTACCGGAACAATCATCGATAAGAAACTATTCTCTCGCAGTTCTAAAGAGAAGAAGAGCGCAGCAAAAGGAAGCGACAAGGCCGTACTCGATGCCTTAGACCGGGATCATGAGAAGGAAGTGGCCGATCTCAAAAAACTGCTGGTCGACAAACTCATGGAGATTTTGAAGGACAGCACTTGCCAAGGAGTATACAATTACTTCAAGGAAGAACAGATTAAAAAGGGGGTGAAATTCACCACTAAAGCTCTCCTCACACTCGACTTCAGTGTGTTAAACGCGGAAGGTTGGACCAAGGAAGACAGTATCAATAGCATGGTTAAGCGTTGTATCCACAACTATAATTTGAGATACAATGAAGTTTTAGGATCTTACAAGCGTCAAAAATTCCAGCTTACCGTCGGCGATGAACTGCCCGCGGGTATCGTGAAACTTGCCAAAGTGCACATAGCACAGAAGCGTAAGCTTCGTGTAGGCGATAAAATGGCAGGACGTCACGGTAACAAAGGAATTGTAGCAAAAATCGTTCGTGACGAGGATATGCCGTTTCTTGAAGACGGTACTCCAGTAGATATCGTATTGAATCCGTTGGGTGTACCGTCCCGTATGAACCTGGGTCAGATTTACGAAACCGTACTTGGCTGGGCGGGCATCAAGACCGGAAAGAAATTCTCGACTCCGATTTTCGATGGTGCTTCGCTTGATGATATCCTGAATGAGACGCGTTCTGCAGGGGTTCCTGATTGGGGTGTTACCTATCTCTACGACGGAGGCACAGGTATGCGATTTGAGCAACCCGCCACTGTGGGCGTAATCTACATGATTAAGCTGAGCCACATGGTAGACGATAAGATGCACGCTCGTTCCATTGGTCCATACTCACTCATAACACAGCAACCATTGGGCGGTAAAGCTCAATTCGGTGGCCAGCGTTTTGGAGAAATGGAAGTTTGGGCTTTGGAAGCGTTTGGTGCAGCCAATATCCTTCAGGAAATCCTGACCGTGAAATCCGACGATGTAATGGGTCGTGCCAAGGCATATGAATGCATCGTGAAAGGCGAAACCATGCCGGTACCCGGTATTCCGGAGTCTTTCAATGTATTGCTGCATGAGCTTCGCGGACTCGGATTGAACATCAAGCTAAACGAGAACTGATAATTACTAAAAGACAAGATCAACCTATGATACAGGGTAAAAAGACCAACAGACAGACGAGTGATTTTAAATCCATCACCATCAGTCTTGCCTCACCTGAGGAAATTCTGGAGAGATCCAGTGGAGAAATCCTGAAGCCAGAAACAATCAACTACAGAACTTACAAGCCGGAGCGTGATGGGTTGTTCTGTGAGAAGATTTTCGGACCCGTAAAGGATTACGAATGTCATTGCGGTAAATACAAGCGCATTCGATACAAAGGAATCGTTTGTGATAGGTGTGGCGTTGAGGTGACAGAAAAGAAAGTTCGTCGCGAACGCACCGGACACATCACCCTCAGTGTACCCGTGGCACATATATGGTACTTCCGTTCCTTACCAAATAAAATTGGTTATTTGTTGGGATTACCCACCAAGAAGCTCGATCAAATTATTTACTATGAGCGTTATGTAGTTATCAATGCGGGTGTCGCCACGCGCGCTGATGGCTCTAACCTGTCGGAATATGATTTTCTCACGGAAGAGGAATACCTTGAAATTGCAGAAAGACTTCCAAAGGAAAATCAATATCTGGACGATAAAGATCCCAACAAATTCCTCGCAAAAATGGGTGCCGAGGCATTGTATGAACTATTGTCTCGTGTGAAACTTGACGAGCTCAGCTATGAACTTCGTCATAAGGCCAATACAGAAACTTCGCAACAGCGTAAAAACGAAGCCTTGAAGAGGCTTCAAGTGGTTGAATCTTTCCGTGATGCCAACACCCGGGTAGTCAATCGTCCAGAATGGATGATTACCAAAGTGGTTCCGGTGATCCCACCCGAGTTGCGTCCGCTCGTTCCATTAGATGGAGGCCGTTTCGCTACATCAGATCTCAACGATCTTTATCGCAGGGTAATCATCCGAAACAATCGTCTGAAGCGACTGGTTGAAATAAAAGCTCCCGATGTGATTTTGCGAAATGAGAAGCGTATGCTTCAGGAGGCTGTAGACTCGCTTTATGACAACTCTCGCAAATCATCAGCGGTAAAAACAGAGTCTAACCGTCCGCTCAAATCCCTTTCAGATTCATTGAAAGGTAAACAGGGACGCTTCCGTCAAAACCTTCTCGGTAAGCGTGTAGATTACAGTGCGCGATCAGTAATTGTCGTTGGACCTGATATGAAGTTGCACGAATGTGGACTTCCAAAAGACATGGCCGCAGAGCTTTTCAAGCCGTTTATCATCCGCAAGGTGATTGAAAAAATTATTGTAAAGACTGTAAAAAGTGCCAAGAAAATCGTAGATAAAAAAGAAGCGGTGGTATGGGACATCCTTGAGAATGTACTAAAGGGTCATCCCGTTTTGTTGAACCGTGCCCCTACCCTACACCGACTGGGTATTCAATCCTTCCAACCCAAGTTGATAGAAGGAAAAGCCATTCAATTGCATCCGCTGGTATGTACTGCATTCAATGCCGACTTCGATGGTGACCAAATGGCGGTGCACGTGCCGCTAGGACATGCTGCGATTCTGGAAGCTCAGCTTCTCATGCTGGCCTCGCACAATATTCTCAATCCTGCCAATGGTGCTCCGATAACCGTTCCTTCACAAGACATGGTACTCGGTCTTTACTACATCACCAAATCAAGGAAAGGCACTGCGGAACATCCAGCAAAAGGGGAAAATAAAACGTATTATTCTGAAGAGGAAGTAACGATAGCCTTCAATGAAGGACAGTTGGATCTTCACGCCAACATCAAGGTGAGATGGACTGATATTGAGGGCAAATCAAGCATCATCGAAACCACCTGCGGTCGAGTAATTTTCAACCGAATTGTTCCCAAAGAAGTAGGCTACATCAATCAGTTGCTTACCAAGAAGGCCCTGAGAGATATCATTGGTGACATCCTCAAACACGTGGGAATTGCGCGTACGTCAAAATTCCTCGATGACATGAAAGATCTCGGATTCTATTGGGCCTTCAGAGGGGGACTGTCGTTTAAGCTTACTGATGTAGTCATTCCACCCGAAAAAGAAAAGCTTGTAGGAGATGCTACCTCTAAAGTGCAGGAAGTTTTCGACAGCTACAATATGGGATTGATTACCAATAATGAGCGTTACAATCAGATCATTGATATCTGGACCAATACCAACTCTAAGCTGACCAACATCCTGATGGATCGATTGAAAAATGATCAGGAAGGATTCAATAGTATTTACATGATGTTCGACTCCGGCGCCCGGGGTTCGAAAGAGCAGATTCGTCAGCTCGCCGGAATGCGCGGACTGATGGCAAAGCCACAGAAAAATGCCGCAATGGGTGGTCAGGACATCATCGAAAACCCGATTCTCGCGAACTTCAAGGAAGGACTTTCCATCCTTGAGTACTTTATTTCAACTCACGGTGCTCGTAAAGGTCTCGCGGATACGGCGTTAAAAACTGCCGATGCCGGATACCTGACCCGTCGACTCGTGGATGTTGCCCAGGATGTCATCATCAATGAGGTGGATTGCGGCACCTTGCGTGGTATCGTTTCATCCGCTCTGAAAAAATCAGACGAAGTAGTAGAGACATTGAGGGAGCGCATATTAGGACGCACCAGTGTGCACGATGTACTTCATCCGGAAACCGGAGAGATGATCATTGAATCCGGCGACCAAATTGACCATTTTGCCGCCGACAAAATTGAAGCCGCAGGTATTGAAGAACTTGAGATCCGATCTGTACTTACATGTGAAAGCAAGCGCGGGGTATGTGCAAAATGTTACGGACGTGACCTTGCTACGGCAAAACTCGTTCAAGACGGACTGGCTGTAGGCGTTATTGCTGCACAATCTATTGGTGAGCCGGGTACACAGCTTACGCTGAGAACCTTCCACACTGGAGGTGCCGCAGGTGGCGGATCGATTGATACCGACATACGCGCGAAATACAATGGGGTCGTTGAAATTGATGAGTTGCGCACAGTTGAAACCGCAGATAAGGACCTTACTGCCGGTAAAAAAATTATCGTAGTTTCCCGTTCATCGGAAATGAAAATCGTAGATGGAAACAGC
>Ga0256304_1000123_pt1 | contig 11501 bp, 10 predicted proteins | sample ColtaT_25_FD_183802 | JGI IMG/M metagenome (GOLD analysis project Ga0256304, IMG submission 183802) | Metatranscriptome of freshwater microbial communities from Columbia River, Oregon, United States - Colum_Yuk_RepA_8d (Metagenome... | ecosystem: Environmental > Aquatic > Freshwater > River...
ACCAGCGGCGTGCGGGGCGCGACAGCCGTTGCCGTGACCGATCTGATTTGCGTGCAGATGACCGCCGAATCGCTTCAGGAAATCGTGCAGAGCCAGACTTCGCTGATCCGGCCTGTGCTGGAGGCGCTCTTCCTTCAGCTGTATCTGAACAACTCGATCCGCTCCGCGATCCCGGAGCTCAATTTGCGTCGGGATCCGGCGTAGCAGGCCCGTGGAACAAGGCCCTGTCGAGCGGTCGGCGCAAGCGGTAGAGCTGGGCATGCGACTGCAAGTCCTGAACCAAGGCATCAAAGAACACCATGGTGGCTGAGGGCAAGCGCGGCATGGGCAGCCACTCGGCGTGACTGATGTTGCGCAAGCCGAGCACAGCATCGACTTTGAGCATCATGGGCACATCGGCATCAGTGGCGCTGTAGACCACCCCCATCGCGGCTTCTGCACCCGGAGTTTGTCCAAAAAAGGTCTGAACAGGCACCGCACTGAGCACCTGCTCACGCCATTGAACGTGGTCGCCCTGCCCGCCCACGGCCAGCGCCTCCAGGCTCAGCACTTCATGCACACCAAGTGCATCGAGCAAGAGCTGCAAGGAGCCCGCTTGAACGTGGAGGTAGATGGCCATGGTCTTCAGGCCGCTGCGGCCAAGGCTGGCAAGGGGGCTTGGTTGCCAATGTTTTCGGCCAAACGGTAAATGGCAGGCCCGTCCAGGATCAGGACCACACGGCCATCGCCCAGGATGGACGCACCGCCCACACCGGGCAAAGCGGCCAGACGCGGATGGATGTCTTTGGTGAACAACTCCTGGCGCCCCACGAACTCGTCCACCGTCACACCCAGGGTGCGCTGCCCGTCGGAGAGCACCACCACAAAGCGGTGGGGTTCATCGCTCACCTGCTTGAAGCCCAGCAGCTCTTCCAGCCGGACAATGGGCAGGAAGCTGCCGCGCAAGATGATGGCGGTTCGGCCCTTGACGGTCTGAACATCGGATTCGTTGATCTCGACCAGTTCGGCCACATAGCGCCCGGGTACCGCCAGGGTCTGATGGGCCGTATTGACCAGCAGCACTTCCTGGACAGCCGCCGACAGCGGCATCTGCATGGTGAAGGTGGTGCCGCGGCCCAACTCCGAGTCGAGGTGGATGTTGCCCCCCAGACGCATCACATTGGTCCGCACAACGTCCATGCCTACGCCTCGACCGGAGGTCTCGGTGACCACATCGGCCGTGCTGAAGCCAGCGCGGAAAATGAACTTCAGGATGTCGTCGCGGCTCATCAGCAAGCTGTCTTCGTGCTTGACCAGCCCGCGCTCAACCGCTTTGCGGCGCACACGCTCCGGATCGATCCCTTTGCCGTCATCGCTCACGCGGATGATGATGCGGCTGCCTTGCTGCTCGGCCTGGATGCGGATCACCGCTTCCTCGGGCTTGTCTGTGAGCTTGCGCTCGGCCATGGTCTCGATGCCGTGGTCGGCACTGTTGCGAACCATGTGCAGCAAAGGATCGGCAAGAGACTCCACCATGGCCTTGTCGATTTTGACTTCCTGACCTGTCAGCTCCAGACGGATTTGCTTGCCCTGCGCTTGCGCCAAGTCGCGCACCATGCGGGGGAAGCGCTTGAAGACCAGCTCCACAGGCACCACACGCAAGCCCATCACGCTGTCCTGCAAACGTGACAATGCGCCCTGGATCAGGGCATCGGTCTCTTGCAGACGGCGGTTTTGCTCATCGATCAAATCGATCAAACGCTGGAACTGAGCTACCCCGGCCATGTCCGTGAGGCCACTGTCGCTCGAGCGGCGAAGGGCAATGGCCTGCTCGCGCAGGCGTTGATCGGCAATCACGTGGGCCAACTGACCACGGACCAGAACCATCTCGCCAATTTGGTTCATGAACTGGTCGAGCATCTCGCCAGGCACACGGATCACGTTTGCCGCAGCTGCAGCCGGTGCAGGTGCGCGTTTGCTCGGTTCTGCAGCAGCGGGGGCAGCTGCTGGCACAGGTTTGGCCGCTGAGGCGGCAGCCTCTGGGGCAGCTGCTGGAGCTGCTGCACTGGCGGGAGCTGTTGTCTCTGCAGCAGGGGCCGATGCGGCAGGAGCGCTGGTTGAAGGAGGTGTCACCTGCTCAGGTACGGGCTCCGCGACCACGTCTGCGGCTTCTTCAGGGTATTGGATGGCGGCGGGACCACTGCTCACACCGAACTGACCCAGGAGCTTGATCAGATTTTGGTCAGCGTCGAGCTGCTTGATCTCGCCATCGATGTCTTCAAAATCACCCGCCGAGATGAACAGCATCTCGTACCAGCTCTCGTCGTCCACAAACACCGATCGGTTGGTGATGATGCGGCCGCGCTCGGAGACCCAGGACAGGAAAGAGGTGGCGATCTGTTCCGATGACTCCAGGTGGGCCACCACCAGGTAAGCTTTGGAACCACTGTCGATCAGGTCCTTGAGCTCACGGGTGTTCTCCGACGACAGCAGCTGCGCCAGCTCGGGACGGATGCCCAAAGAGGCATGGAAGGCCTCGATTTCACGAGGCGACATGTCGCTGGCATTGTCGTGCGCCCAGACACAGTCCTTGATGCGCTGCGACAACTGCTCTTGCTGCTCGACGAAAGCGGCATTGAGCAGCGGTTTTTTCTCTTTGCTCTGGCAAACACCACGGATCAAGGTGATCGCATCCCGTGCCACAGCCAGGATATCTGCGTCCAGCTTCAAATCGGAGCGTGCCGCACGAGCGTAGGCATCCTGCAGGAACAAAGGCAGGTCGCAATGGGCGTCAGGGAACAGCGACATCAGGTAGGTGTGCACGCGTGAAAACGCACTCGCCACATGACCAGCCACAGATTCATCCACCTGCGTCAGACTGGACTCAAGAACCTGCACATTCTCAGACAGGCTGCCGAGCAAATGCTCCAGACTTTCACGCAAAGTGCGCGACAGGACCTGCGCCAGCGACTCACCGCCCAGGTCGCTGCCCGTGGTTTCGCCCAAGGTGCGCAAGTCGCTCAAAAAGGCAACGATGGTGTCCACCACGGTTTCGCCTTGGGCCCGGGTGATGCTCTCGTCTTGAGGAAGCGCTTCGGAGATGTCCTTGATACGACGGGTGATGCCCATGTAGCCCAGCTTGTCAGAGGCTCTCATCATCCAGATGAGGGGGCGACGAATGTCGTTGGCCACAGCAAAGATGTGCTTGCCCTCTTCATTGGCCGCGATGGACAAGGCCAACTGCTCCAGGATCGGCAGACCATTGGCCAGCAGGCGCAGGAAGATGGACTGGTCGTCAGGTGCGTCCTCGTCTGTACCGGACGCCGCAACTTTCACCAGCTTCTTGGCTTGGGGTGCTGCCGCTTTTTTGGCAGATGCTTTGGGCGCTGGCTGCGCCTTGGTCGCAGGTGCAGGTGCAGGCTCTGGCGCAGCGACCGCAACAGCAGGCGACGGTGTGTCTGCACCACCCCCACCGGTGGCCTTGCGAAAGGCCTGCTCCAATTCTTCACACAAAGCGGTGGGTTTTTGACCATCAGAGCGCTCGGCCACAGCGATGTCACGCAGGCCTTTGATGGCGTCAAGGGCCCGCAGCAACAAATCCACCGTGGATTTATCCAGTCCGGTCACGCCCTCGCGCACCAAACCCAGCAAATCCTCGGCCCGGTGGGCCACCGCCTCCAGCGCGCCCAACTCCATCACGCGACTCAATCCCTTGAGCGAGTGAAAGGCTCGGAAAAGACTGGAAATTTCTTCAGCCGAGAGCTCGCCACCATCGGCACGGACCAAGAGTGATTCGATGCCCTCAATATGTTCTTCAGTTTCTACCGAATATTGAGCCCATATGGTCTCGATAAAGTCATCTGACATTGACTTGTGCCCCTTGTGCGCTGATCAGCTCAATTGCGTGTTGTTTTGTTCGTTCGAGAAAATCAGATACCCAGCACTTTGCGAGAAGCCGTGACGATTTCGTGACCTTTTTTCGCGTTCAGATCCAGACTCATCGCGCCGGAGGGCTTGGCGATCACTTCGGCCGCTCCGAGCTTGCGCGTCTCCAGCGCCTGAGGAGAACCCGTTTGTGCAACCGAAGACACGATGATCACGGGCACATTGCTGATGAGGCGCAAACGCTTGAGGCACTCGATACCGTCCATGTGGGGCATTTCAATGTCCAGCAACACCAGATCCGGATTGAGTTCCTTGATGCTTTGCAGCGCCTCCAGGCCGTTGGTGGCCTCGCCCACGACCGCGAGGTCAGGGTCGGCACTGATGATGCCGCGCAACAATGCGCGCATCACGAAAGAGTCGTCAACGATCAGTATATTTTTCTTCGACATATCAATTCACCTCCAAAAATTAAACAACAGGGCTGCTCAGCAAACCGCCCACACCCGCCATCCGTGCCAAACGAGCCCCCAGAGCAGCGGGTGCCAAAACCGCGGTCGCCAGACCGGCCTCGATGACCGAAGAGGGCATGCCATCCACAATGCAGGTTTCGGGGCTCTGGGCCAGGACCGGGCAGGCTTTTCGCGCCACCAGCTCCTGAGAACCTTTCATGCCATCCTTGCCCATGCCCGTCATGACGACCGCAACAACAGGACAGGAAACAGTCGCCGCCGAACGGAACAGCACATCCGCATTGGGGTGGATGGGCGCCTCCTCGCTGGTGCGCTCGTACAACATGATCCGGCCGGGAAATGGCTCGCGGATGACATAGTCGGTGCCGCCCTTGATGATGATCACCATGCCCGGCTTGGCTTCCATGCCGTCGGAACTCTCCACCACCTCCAGGCCCGTTTCGGAACTCAGGTGGCGGGCAAAGCCGCTGGTGAACATGGGTGGCATGTGTTGCGCCACCACCATGGGGCATTTGAGCTTGCCCATGGCCTTGAGCGTCTGCGGCAGGGTGGCGGGCCCCCCTGTCGAGATCCCCAGCACCACCAGACCCGGAACACCCTGGTTTTCGGTTTTGCGCTGCGATACAGGGCGGGAAATGTCCACTCCCGATGTATCCAGACGCAAACCGCCTGCAGTGAAACGCGAGCGCTTCTTGGCCCAGTAGCGGAGTTTGTCCACCAGCTCATCGCCAATTTTGACAATGTCCAACTGCACGAAGGACGACTTTTTGGCAATGAAGTCCACTGCGCCCAGTTCAAGCGCCTTGATGGTGGTGACCGAATTGCGCTCGGTCAGGCTGCTGAGCATGATGATGGGGCATGCACAGCGCGCCATGATCTGGCGGGTGGCTTCCAGGCCATCCATGACCGGCATTTCCACGTCCATGGTGATTACATCAGGTCGCAGGGCCTCGGCCATCTCCACGCACATCTGACCAGTGCGTGCCTCACCCACAACTTCGATGTCCGCATGCCCTTCGACCATTTTGCGAATGGCAATCCGCATGAAGGCGGAGTCGTCGGAGATCAGCAGTTTGATCATACGGCCACCCCGTTGCGGACGTACCAAGGGCCGCCATTGCCCAGTCGCTGCTCGAAGTACTCGGGCACGAGCATCTGCACAGACGCACCCATGACCAGAACGCCGCCGGGGGAAAGCGAGCGAGCCAGCATGGTTTGCACCGCTTTTTTGACGGTGTCATCGAAATAGATCAGCACGTTGCGGCAGAACACCAGGTCCATTCCCTGGACAGGGGGACGGCTGTTCATCAAATTGAAGCGCTCAAAACGCACGCAATTTTTTACCCAGTCGCGCACCTTGTGGTACCGGACACCAGGCATCGCATTGGAGGGGGCCAAGGTCACCTCCTGGAACATGGCCTTCCAATGGGCTGGCAGATTGCGGAACGAGCCCATGCCCAGTTCCCCATACACGCCCTCGCGCGCTGTGCGCAGCGCCTGATTGGACACATCGCTGCCCATCACGAACAAGGACCATCCAGGGTCAAGCACCACTTGTCCATCGGCCTGCTGCCTGGCCTTGCCTGCCTTCTCCAGTCCGCGCAGGCACATGAAAGCGAGGTCATAGACCTCTTCACCTGTCGAACTGGCCCCTGACCAGACCTGGAATTGGCGGTTCTTTTCGCGGGCGGCAATCAGGTTAGGCAGGATTTCCTTGCCCAGCATGTCCATCAAGTCCGGATCACGGCAGAAATACGTTTCATGGACCGTCAAGTTCTCCACCAGGGATTGCCACTCCGGGTGCTCGGAAGAGCACGTACCCATGGAGTTGACCCAGTCACGCAGCACGTTGATGGGCATCTCCTTCAGGATGCGCACCAGTTTGCGCTCCACCAGCGTGCCAGGTTTGATGCCAAAGCGGGATTCCACGCCCAGCATCAACTGGTTGACAATCTGCAGTTGTGTGGCCGTGTCAGAACGTTGCTGAGCACTCACCGGTGCAGCCGCAGGTGAGAGCAGGTTGTTGGAGAGGGCCGCCGTGCTCCCTTTGGCACTTTGAACCGCATTGTGCATTTGGGAGATCAGATCGGAGATGTCTTTTTTGGACAAGTAAATTCCTTCAGTTTCAGGCGGCCCTGGACAAGGGCTCCAGAGATAGCAAAGACACCAGTTCGCCATCAAGACGACCAACTTCGGTCAAGTAATCGTTTTGGCTGGTGCGCACGGGGGTGATGTCCTTTTCTGCGATTTCAATCACACGATCGACCTTATCGACCACCAAAGCCCAGGGAGCTCCCTCGATACGAACCACCACATAGGCCGAAGTATCTCGGGCATCCACACCCAACATCTTGCGCATGTCCAATACAGGCGCAACTTCCCCTTTGATTTGAACGACACCGGCCAGAGAGTCATCCCCTTGAGGCAAGTTGACAGCAGCCCCATACTCCTCAACGCGGTCCACCAAGGACAGCGGCAAAGCACAACGCTCGCTGCCCAACCGAAAGGAAAGCAAACGGCGGATCGATTTCAAGTCTTGCCCTGTCACTGTTGCCATGTCTATCCCGTGTTGAATCAAGTAACCGCGAAACCGTGCCATGTTGTCAGCAGAGATCAGTCCACTGAGCGCGACCAGGCCCGTCATCCGACTTTCATGACTGCCATAACCAGGCAGATAACCCTCCAGCTGGGAGTCACCGCCAGTAATGGGCTGCAGGGCTTCTTTGTCGAAATGTTCGATACCCACAATATCGGCCACCGCGATGCCCAGACGTGAGCCGTGCGCAGCAACCACCAACACGAATTTGGGAGGGGTATTGTCTTTGCACTTGAGGAGATGGGACAGGGACAAAACCAGCAAAGCAGAGCCGCGCAATTGCATCAAACCGGCCACTTCGGGCCCAGCCCCTGGCATGGCTGTGAGTTCCCGGATTTCCACAATCTCTCTCACATCTTCCATGTGAAAGGCGTATGTCTCTTGTCCGTCCTGCACAGTGACTGTCGGCATATCCTTGCCCAGTGACTCTGCTGCAGCTGAAGCGCCGTTGAGTTCAAGTCGTCCAACCAGCCCGCCGCCACCCTCGGGCACACCGACCGGCTCCATGTCCTGCAAGCCCAGAGAGGCCTCATTGAGCAAGAGCACCATGCCGTCAGGCAATATGAATTCACCACAGACGAGTGCATCGGCATCGCCGTACATGTGGATCGCTTCGGGCTCCAGGCTGATTTTGTTGAAAACACGGTCTACTTGAACCACCACGGTGTCCTGGCGTGCAGTCACCATCAAGAGGTTGCCCTCCGGGTCTGCCGAACGTTCACCCATACCCAGGCGAGCCGCCAAATCGACCTTGAGGTACACCGCTCCCGCCACGTTGACCAGCCCTTCCACATCGGCAGGCGCATAGGGCAGCGGGGTCACCGGCAAATTGTCCAAAACCTTGCTGACACCGACGGCTGAAAAGGCGAAACGACCTTTGCCTACCTCAAAAAGAACCAGTTCCATAGCGCGTTCCGTCAGATCTTGAATTTTTCGATTTCTCGACGGGTCGAGTCAGCCACACCCGACAACTCGATCATGCTGGCTGCGAGCTCTTCCGATGCGGATGAATTGGTGTGGGCAATCTTTTCCAGGTTGGAGACACTGTTGTTGATCTCCTGCATGGTGCGGGTTTGCTCCTCGACAGCGGCAGAGATGCGCTGCAGCATGCCATCGGTTTGAGTGGAGCTTTGCACAATCCGCTCCATGTCCCCACTGACCTCGCGGACAGCGAACACCGCACGATTGGCCTCTGATACAGCCTGCTGAATCAGCTGGGTGATTTCCTTGGTGCTGTCGGCACTGCTGGCAGCCAGCTTGCCCACTTCATCGGCAACCACCGCAAAACCCTTGCCATGTTCACCTGCACGGGCCGCCTCGATGGCGGCATTGAGTGACAACAGGTTGGTTTTGTTGGCAATCTTTTCAATGACGTCCGTGATCTTGTTGATCTTTTCGGAATTGCGTGCAATGCCGTTGACCACTTCGACCATTTGCTCCATTTTTTCACGGCCTTCGCTGACGATGTTCGCCGATTGCTGTGCCTGGGCGCTGGCCGATTCGGTACTCTTGGAAATATCGCTGACAGCGATCGAGGTTTGGCGAATCGCCGTCACCACCTCACTGATGTAATGGGTCTGGCTTTGCGCGCCATCGGCCAACTGACCGATGGCCGTGCTGGTGTCGTTGGCCGCACCGGCCACTTGCTGCGCGTTGTTGCCAATGCTGCGCATGGACCGAGCCAAGGCGTCCAGCGAGCGGTTGATGTCATCCTTGAGTTTGGCCAGACTGCCCTGGCTTTGGGCATGCACCCGGCTGGTCAAGTCACCGCGCACCATGGCGTCCATCACACGCACCACATCGCCAAGCACTTCATCCAGGGAACTCACCGCCAACTGGGCATTTTCCAGAATCTGCTTGTACTCGCCCTTGTCGTTGCTGGCGTCCAGACGAACCGAAAAGTCACCCCTGGCCATCGCATCCATCGCCGAGCGAAGCTCCTTGACCGTGCGCGACACACTGTTTTGTGCTTCGGCCATTTTGAGCAGCACTTGTGGGTATATCCCCTTCAAGCCAGCAGGCTGGGGCTGGCGGGAAAAGTTACCCGCGCTCATGCGCGAGACCACGGTCAAGGACTCACGGAATACCGCCTCGACCTGATCGAGGACCTCGTTCAAGTTCCAGGCGCATTCTGCCAGGGGGCCCTGGCTGCGAATGTTGGTGACACGCGGCTCCAACACACCATTGGCAGCGCCGCTGAGCACCTTGTTCATGCGCTGAATCAGCGCAGCTTCGCGCATCTGTCCGCGAACGGAGAGGATCAACACGGTGGCAATCGCGATGGCCAGCCCGATCGCGTATGGCGACAGACTGTTCAACAACAGCAAGGTCACGGCAGTTGCCCCCAAGAGGGCCTGCAGCCACAGCCCCTTGGCCGGACTCAGTTCAAGCCGACTGAAGAGAGAGAACAAACTGTTCATAGCTCATATCCTTTTCACCCAAAAACTTTTCCATGAGTTGCGTGGATGCGGCGATCGCATCACGGGCGCCCACCTTGCGCTCTTCTTCCAGCATCAAGCGATACAACTCTGAAATCACGGGAATGGCTCGCGGGTGGGGTTTGCGACGCACGGAGTAATAACCCAGGACCTGACCAGAAGCGTCGACCGAGGGTGTGACGTTGGCGATCACCCAATAAAAGCTGCCGTTTTTGCAGATGTTTTTGACATACGCAAAAATTTCCTTGCGATCCTGGATGCTTTGCCAAAGCAACTTGAACACGGCACGAGGCATGTCGGGGTGCCGAATCACGTTGTGCTGAACGCCGAGGATTTCCTTTTCATCGAAACCGGAAAACTCGATGAACGTCTTGTTGCCGTAGGTGATTCGACCTTTCAAATCCGTCTTGGAGACGATGAAGTCATCCTCACGCATCACGATTTCCTTGTCCGTCGGGACAATGTCACGCAAGCCCATGGTTGCTCACTCCTGAAAAAGTTGGACCGCTGCCAGTCACATCAAGCCATTGCATTGATCTTGGCCCCCACAAAAAACGTTTCGACCTGCCCCAGACTCTTGACTTCGATCATGCCACGGGGCTCCAGTTCAAATTTGCCAGCCAGCAGGTCTGCGGTGGCCGATGACACATGGATCTTGCCCGGCTGGCCTGTGGACTCCATCCGACTGGCCACGTTCACGGTGTCGCCCCAGAGGTCGTATGTGAATTTTCGAATCCCAATGACACCCGCCACCACGGGCCCACTGTGAATGCCGATGCGCATGTTGAGCGCCCCGTTGGTCCGCTCGTAGAGCTCCTTGAGGGCTTCGCACATCTCCAATGCGGCCATCACGGTTGCCTCGGCATGGTCATCACGCGCCTCTGGCACACCGCCGGCCAGCATGTAGCAATCGCCGATGGTTTTGATTTTTTCCAGACCATGGCGCTCGGTGATCAGGTCGAAGCGGGAAAACAGGTCCCCCAGCATTTCAACCAGGGCCGTGGCGGTGATGGTTCGGGTCATCTTGGTGAAGCCCACCATGTCCGCAAACAGCACACTCACCGAAGGACATGCATCAGCGATACTGGCTTCCCCCTCTTTCAGGCGGGCAGCGATCTTGCGGGGCAAGATGTTGAGCAGCAGATCTTCGGTTTTCTGCTTTTCCTGACTCAGTTGTTCGTGCTGCTTTTTCAGCTGCCGCATGCGTAACGCACTCTGGTCACTCAGCCGTTTTTTGTCGATACAGGTGGTCACGCGCGCCCGCAACAACACCGGATTGAATGGCTTGGGCAGGTAGTCTTCGGCACCCAACTCGATGCAACGCACAGCGTCATCGATGCCCGAGCTGCCGGCACCACCAGAAATCACGATGACCGGAGGCCAGGCCTGGTAAGGCGTTTCGCGGATCACCTCGAGCACTTCCATGCCGCTCATCACGGGCATCTCCATGTCCAGCAGCATCAGATCGAAGGGCTCACGCATGAGGATTTCAATGGCTTCCTTGCCGTTGTTCGCCTCACGGATGTTCTTGAGACCGACCTCTTCCAGCGATCGGCGAAGGCCCATTCGCAACATCACGCTGTCGTCGACCAACAAGACGCGCGCACTCTCCAGGCCTTTGCGGCCCGTGGCTACGGCTTCCAGGACCAGGTCGGTACCGGAAGTCTCAGAGGCAAATTTCAGATTCAACGAAGACATGGGCAGTGCTTCTCACTCATCCTCAAGCAGGCAGCAAGGTCTTGACTTTTTCCAGCAATTGCTTGGCCGTAAAAGGCTTGGTCAAGCTGGCATTGGCACCCGACAGCAAAGCCGAGTCCAAGCCAAAGCGGGCACTGACGACACGACTGCCACCTGAGATGGTCAAAATTGGGACATCCGGAAACATTTCGCGCAGTTTGGTCACGAAATCCACGCCATCCAAATTGGGCATGACGATGTCCGTGATGACCAAATCCACCTTGTCTGCCAAGGCAAACTGCCGCAGGGCCTCTTGACCGTCGGGCGCTTCAATCACCGTGAAGTTGGACATTTCGAGGATTTCCCTCACACCCTCGCGCAACAGGTCTTCATCATCCACCAGCAAAATTGTCGGCATGTCTACCTTTCCCCCTTGGGTTTAAAACTTAACAATTC
>Ga0256304_1000129_pt1 | contig 11392 bp, 9 predicted proteins | sample ColtaT_25_FD_183802 | JGI IMG/M metagenome (GOLD analysis project Ga0256304, IMG submission 183802) | Metatranscriptome of freshwater microbial communities from Columbia River, Oregon, United States - Colum_Yuk_RepA_8d (Metagenome... | ecosystem: Environmental > Aquatic > Freshwater > River...
CTTGTACTCGTTAATCGAAATCAAACGGTTCTACACAATCTCAATTCCTTATGAAACAAGCTGTTAAAGGATTTTTACCTCCTGTTGGCAAATCATTTGCCTTTATACTGATATGCCTGGCATGGGTATCGGTAAGTAAGGCTCAGGATGGCGCCAAGCTTTTCAAACAAAACTGTGCCGTATGTCACGCTGCGCATACAGATCAGAAACTTACGGGTCCTGGACTCAAAGGTATATTTGATAGAGCTCCAAAGGGCGATTGGCTCAAGCGATGGATTATTAATAATGAAAAACTTATTAAATCTGGCGATGCCTATGCCTCTAAAATTTACAATGAAAACGGAAAAGCCGCTATGACTGTTTTTGAAGGTCAGTTAACGGATAAAGATGTAGATGCCATTTTAGATTATATAAAAAACCCTCCTGTTGATAATGCTGTAGCTGCCGGATCTAAAACACCACTTGAAGTTGATCCGGTTATAACAGAGGATGGTATTGACCCGCTCTATTTAATTCTTGCAATTGTAATTGTATTGGCTATTTTACTTGTAATATTTCGTAGTATACGCATTGCATTGCATAACTCAGCACAATTGGCCGAGGGCAAATCACCTATGCCCGATATGACCTTGTGGCAGGAATCTAAATTATGGATGCAAAAAAAACAGACGCTTGGTAGGTGTATGCTGTATAGTGTTAGGATTTATGGGAATGAAAAGTTGTTGGGATGCTTGCTACAATATTGGTGTGTATTACGATTGGAAAACCCAAAAGGGCTATAAGCCGGAGCAGCCAATAAAATTCTCACACAAATTACACGCAGGTGAACATGAAATTGCATGCCAGTATTGTCACAGTTCAGTAGAAAAATCAAAACACGCCGGTATTCCTTCTGTAAATATTTGTATGAATTGTCACAAGGGAATACAAAAAGGACCTCAATACGGGGAAACGGAAATTGCTAAAATTTATAAAGCTGCCGGCTTTGATCCCAAATCCGGAAAATACGATACTAAACTTCAAAAACCTTTAGAGTGGATCAAAGTACATAATTTACCTGACCATGTATATTTTAACCACTCCCAACATGTTGTTGTTGGTAAACAAGAATGTACCTCGTGTCATGGCAATTTAAAAGAAATGACTGTGGCCGAACAAAAAGCGCCTTTAACCATGAAATGGTGTATTGAATGTCATCGTAAAACGGAAGTAGCTATGGCGGATAATCCCTATTACGATCGTTTGCATAAAGCCCTAAAAGCAAAGTATGCAGGTCAGTATGATGTTAAGTTTACCGTTGATAAAATAGGTGGACTGGAATGTAGTAAGTGTCACTATTAATACTTAGAAGTTATGACTATGTCTAAAAAATATTGGAGAGGATTACCGGAACTCAATAACAGTAAGGAGTTTCAGGCACAACACCAAAATGAGTTTCCAGAGGCATTGCCTATGGATGAATTTTTAGCCTCTGAAAGCGCATCAAGCAGCAATACCTCACGACGTGATTTTTTAAAAATCATGGGCTTTTCTACAGCCGCTGTGGCATTAGCATCTTGCGAAACCCCGGTTAACAAGTCTATACCCTACGTGGTTAAACCAGAAGAAATTACGCCCGGTGTGGCTAATTTTTATGCCACTACATTTTATGATGGCTATGATTTTGCAAATATTCTTGTTAAAACCCGAGAAGCGCGCCCAATTAAAATTGAATCCAATACCAGTATTGATATACCTTTTTCAGCAACTAATGCGCGCATTCAGGCCTCAGTGTTAAGTTTATATGATGGCGCAAGGCTGCGTGGTCCAATGCAAAAAGGACAAGAAATAACTTGGACTGTTGCAGACCAATATGTTAAAAAAGCATTAGCACAACCTGGAGTTCGTTTACTTACAGGAAGCATTATAAGTCCATCCATTAAACGCGCCATATCCGAACTAGTTCAAAATAATCCACAAGTTAAACATGTGGTTTATGACGCCGTTTCCTATTCCGCAATGTTGTCGGCAAATGCCACCATGTTTGGAGTGTCTGCATTACCAAATTATGATTTTTCAAAAGCTGAGTTTGTTATTGGAATTTCTTGTGATTTTTTAGGTAACTGGATATCGGGTAAAGATTTTGCCCGCCAGTATGCCCAATTGCGTAAAGTAAGTAAGGCGCATCCTAAAATGAGCCGACATATTCAAATTGAATCGGTAATGTCACTAACAGGTGCTAATGCCGATTACCGTTATATGGCTAAACCAAGTGAAATGGCTCACGTGGTTGTTGCCCTTCATAATGCAATTGCTAAAATACTTGGTAAAGCAGAATTACCACACACGCCATCTATTTCTAATAAATCCTTATCTCAAGCCATTCAAAAGTATGCTAAAACCCTCACAGATCTTAAGGGTAAATCATTAATAGTTTGTGGTTTAAACGATACCGGTATGCAGTGCACCGTAAATGCCATAAACCAAATGCTTGATAATTACGGTTACACCATTGATATTAAAAACAATCCAGTTAAACTGTTTCAGGGTATTGATACAGATTTTATAAGCTTAGTTGAAGAAATAAAACAAGGTAAGGTAAATACCCTTATTACATACCAATGTAATCCAGTATACACAGCCCCACAGCATCTTGATTTTGCGGGGGCATTAAAAAAAGTAAATTACAAAATCAGTACAAGTTTATACAACGATGAAACAGCCATGAGTTGTGATCTTGTTTGTCCTGACCAACATTTTTTAGAATCTTGGGGTGATGCGCAGCCCAATGCAGTGGCCTATACACTTATTCAACCTTGCATAACACCTGTTTTTGCAAAACCTCGACATGAAGGAACGCGCCAGTTTTTAAGTTCCATTTTGGTTTGGAATTCCGCCGCAACAACGGATGCACGTGATTACATTAAATCTACCTATAACGCATTAAACCAAGAAATAGCCTTTGAACAGGCCTTGCATGATGGAGGACTTATTTTAAATCCGGCATTAAGTACTACTACTGAAAGCATTAAAACTGTCATTTTAAAAACTTCAAAAACTTCTGAAAAAGAGCCAACCGAATCGCTTTCATCCACTAACTGGCAGGATGTAGTGCCCATTACGTTAAATGCCTCAGCAAGTGGACTAGAATTAATAACATATCAAAAGGCAGGTATAGGTAATGGAAATCAAAGTAATAATCCTTGGCTAATGGAAATGCCTGATCCCATTTCAAAAGTTACCTGGGATAATTACATTACCATGAATCCTGACGATGTTAAAAAAATGGGATTACATGAAATGCTACGTCAAGATATTGATGGTAGTATAGTTACATTAACTTCTAATGGCAAATCTGTGGAAATACCGGTTTATCCGCAGCCTGGTCAGGCTCCAGGATCTGTTGGATTAGCCTTGGGTTACGGACGCAAAGCAGAATCGCTTAAAGTTGCTTTTGGAGTTGGTGTAAATGCATTTGCATTTCAAACCCAAACGGGAACAACCATTCAAAACTGGACTTCCGGCGTAACCATTAAAGATACTGGTAAAACCCATGCTTTTGCAGCTACTCAGATTCAACACACCATAATGGGACGCGAAGAGTATTTATTACGCGAAGTATCTCTAAATGAATTTAAAACCAAAGAAAAGTCAGAATGGAATCCTGCTGTGGAAATTACGGTACACGGAGGAGGTAAAAAACATGTAAGTGAAGTTGATTTATGGGCTGCTCATCCCCGTCCAGGACATAAATGGGGTTTAAGTATTGACATGAATTTATGTATTGGTTGTTCAGCTTGTGTTATAGCCTGTACTGCAGAAAATAACGTTGCTGTAGTTGGTAAAAGCGAAGTTCGAAAAACACGCGATATGCAGTGGTTGCGCATTGATCGCTATTACAGCTCTGATATGAATACCGAAAAAGGTAAAACACAGGGCTTAGGGTCAAAGCAGATGTATATAGAGATGGAAAATCCATCTTCTAACCCCAAGGTTACCTTTCAACCTATGATGTGTCAACATTGTAATCATGCCCCCTGCGAAACAGTATGTCCGGTGTTAGCAACATCACACAGTACGGAGGGCTTAAACATGATGACTTATAACCGTTGTATTGGTACGCGCTACTGTGCAAACAACTGTCCATTTAAAGTTAGACGATTCAACTGGTTCAATTATATTGGAAATTCTGATTTTGCAGAATTTAATCCTGCTCAACAAGAGTTAGGTCGTATGGTGTTAAATCCAGATGTAGTAGTGCGGGGCAGAGGGGTTATGGAAAAGTGCTCAATGTGCCAGCAACGATTACAAGCCGGAAAATTAGAAGCCAAAAAAGCAGGTACAGCCCTTAAGGATGGTGTTATACAAACAGCATGTCAGGGTGCTTGTCCAACACAGGCAATTGTATTTGGAGATTTAAATGATAAAGATTCACAAATCACAAAAGAACAAGCAGACGAACGTAGTTATTATTTGCTTGAAGATGTTGGGATAAAACCTTCAAATACCTACAAGGTTAAAGTGCGTAATCAAGATGAGCCCCTATTATCATCTCATACGCCCAAAGCCACAAATCATTCAAAAACTGAACACCATTCATAAATCCAACTGAACTATGCACGCAGAATCAGAAATTCGAATTCCCCTTATTTTAGGTAACAAAACGTACCGGCAAATATCCGATGATATTATTGCACCTATAGAGGGTAAAGCCGCTAAAACGTGGTACATTCTAACAACTATAAGTGCTGTCTGCTTTTTATGGGGAATAGGATGTTTAGCTTATACCATTGGTGTTGGTATTGGAAGTTGGGGTAGTAATAATGGTGTGGATTGGGCTTGGGACATTACCAACTTTGTATGGTGGATTGGTATTGGCCATGCCGGAACATTAATTTCGGCCGTATTATTGTTGTTTCGTCAAAAATGGCGTATGGCAATTAACCGCTCTGCTGAAGCTATGACGATATTTGCTGTATTATGTGCGGCAATATTTGTTACACTACACACCGGAAGACCTTGGCTTGATTACATGCTGTTTCCACTTCCCAATCAATTTGGTAGTTTGTGGCCTAATTTTAATTCACCACTCCTGTGGGACGTTTTTGCAGTTACTACATACGCAACGGTATCCATTGTGTTTTGGTATATTGGTTTAATTCCTGATTTTGGAATGATACGCGATCGTGTAATTAAACCATGGCAAAAGAAATTTTACGGCCTACTTTCTTTTGGTTGGGGCGGAAGCGCACGTCATTGGAGCCGTTTTGAAGAAGTTTCATTAGTACTTGCGGGTTTATCTACACCCCTCGTATTTTCTGTGCACTCCATTGTATCTTTTGACTTTGCCACGTCGGTTGTACCTGGCTGGCATACTACTATTTTCCCGCCCTACTTTGTTTCTGGTGCAGTTTTTTCAGGTTTTGCCATGGTACTTACTTTAATGCTTGTGGTTCGTAAGGTCTATAAGTTAGAATCCTACCTTACCATAAAGCACATCGAATACATGAATATTGTAATTATTGTTACAGGCTCTATAGTTGGCGTGGCCTATCTTACAGAGCTTTTTGTAGCCTGGTATTCGGGCGTAGAATGGGAGCAATATGCATTTTTAAATCGTGCCACCGGACCTTTAGCATGGAGTTATTGGGCTATGATGACGTGTAATGTGATTTCGCCACAGTTATTTTGGTTTAAAAAAATTCGTACTTCGGTAGTTGCCACGTTTATACTTTCTATTGTGGTTAATATTGGTATGTGGTTTGAACGTTTTGTTATTATCGTTCCAACATTGTGTCGTACCTATTTGCCATCCACTTGGAATACCTATACCCCCAGTTTTATTGATATTGGAATTTTTGTTGGTACTATTGGCATGTTCTCAACGTTCTTTTTATTGTTTTCCAGATATTTTCCAGTTATTGCTCAGGCAGAATTAAAAACCATATTAAAATCATCTGGAGAAGCACAAAAAAAAGCTGCAGCATCTCATCATCATTAATTTTAAATACGTATGCGTAAAACAACAAAACATATTATACACGGGGTTTTCGGAGATGAAGAGCCGTTAATGGAAGCGTGTAAAAAACTTCGCGCACAGGGCATTCGCATTAAAGACGTGTATTCACCAATGCCCATTCACGGACTTGACAACCTTATTGGTTTACCCAGAACATGGATGGCTATTACAGCATTTATTTATGGTTTAACCGGTTTAGGTTTGGCCACACTCATGATGTGGTATATGATGATTCACGATTGGCCTAATGATATTGGTGGAAAACCTAATTGGGCCTATTTTTACAACATTCCTGCTTTTATTCCCATCTCCTTTGAAAGTACAGTATTTTGTGCCGCTCACGGAATGGCATTAACGTATCTATTGCGCTGTTGGCTGGTACCCGGTGCCAAGGCTAAAAATCCAGATCCACGAACCACAGATGATAAATTTTTAATACTTCTAGATATTGCAGATCATCAAGTAGCACAGGCCGAAGCAGTATTAAAGGCTTGTCATGCAGAGGAAATTAATCACAAAGGGACTTATGAAGTTGAGCCTAAATATACACTTGAAGAATCCTATCAATAACACGAATATGAAACGCAACCTCATTTATGTGCTCTTAGTAATAGCTGCCACAAGTGGTTTTACCAATTGCGGAAAAAAAGATCCCAACAGCCCGGGTATAGAATTTATGCCGGATATGTACCGTTCTCCATCCCTCGAATATTATAGTGTTCACACCATAGATGGTGACACGTTGTATAATGCCAAACATCCTGTTAAAGGAACTGTAGCACGGGGTTATATGCCCTATTTATATGGCGATTCTACAGCCGATTATGAACGTGCAGGTCTTAATTTAAAAAACCCCTTGGAGATGTCAAAACGCTCAGTTTATGAAGCTGAAGGTGAAGTGTTATACGGTAAATTTTGTATTCATTGCCATGGTGCAACTGGTGCTGGAGACGGAAAAGTGGCTGCTAAATTACCCGGTCCTCCGCCTGCATACAATGGCCCATTAAAAAATTTACCAGAAGGAAAAATATTCCACACATTAACGTATGGTAAGGGTACCATGGGATCTCATGCCAGTCAGTTAACGCAAGAGGAACGTTGGAAATTGGTTTGCTATGTTCAAAAATTACAAGGACCAAAAGATTCAACAAAAACCACAGAAAAAACTATTGCAGAATCCAAACCTTCTGAACCAAAAAAATAATCATATGAGCGCAGTGCCATCCAATACTACTTTTGTACTACCTTCTAAAGCAAAGGTATTTACATACATCTTAATGGCTATAGGAGTAGTTTCAATTATAGCTATGTTTTTAACCGATCATATTGAAGGCGATCACAGCTATCACCAAACCCGTGCCTGGAGTAATGTGTTTTCAGGTGCATTCTTTTTTATGGCACTTGCCTTGGCAGCAGCTTTTTTTCTGGGCTTACAATATGCTGCAGAAGCCGGATGGGCAACCAGCATTAAGCGTGTGATTGAATCTGTTACATTGTATTTGCCATGGGGTTTAAGTTTTATGTTATTACTCTTTATTTTAGGACAACTTGGAGTTCATCACATTTATCACTGGATGGCTGATGGAATTGCCGATCCGTCCAATCCGCATTACGATGAGATAATTGCTGGTAAAATAGGATATTTTGGCTGGTTTTGGTGGGTGCGTACAATATTATACATGATAGGTTGGTATTGGTTTACCATGAAGCTCCGAAAAAACTCCATAGAAGCCGATGCAATGGAATTAGACAAAGGCCATTCCTACCATTGGAAAAATGTAAAATTAGGTGCATGGTTTATGGTATTATTTGCTGTTACTTCATCAACATCATCTTGGGATTGGGTAATGAGTATAGATACCCATTGGTTTTCTACACTTTTTGGATGGTACATTTTTGCCGGCATGTGGATTAGTGCATTAACAATGATTACGATGTTAATCATTTGGTTAAAACGTTTGGGGTATTTGGCTGAGGTTACTGAAAGCACCATACACGATATGGGTAAGTGGATGTTTGCAATATCCTTTTTGTGGACGTATTTATATTTTTCGCAATTCATGTTGATTTGGTATGCGGATATACCTGAAGAGGTTGTGTATTTTCAAACCCGTTGGGAAAGTTATAAAGCCCTTATGTGGACCGTACTTTTAGTTAATTTTGCTTTTCCAATGGTTATGCTAATGAGTCGTGATGCCAAACGAAATTTCACGTTTTTAACATTTGTAGGTACCATTATTTTTATTGGACATTACCTGGATATAATAATGATTGTAATGCCGGGTACAGTTGGGCATCACTGGACAGGAATAAGCTGGATGGAAATAGGCACATTTTTATTCTTTCTGGGTTTATTTTTAAATGTCGTTCTACGTGCTTTAACCAAAGCACCATTAATGGTTAAAAACCACCCCTTTTTACAGGAAAGTTTACATCACTCAACCTAATTTTTTGCAAAAGAATAATTAAAATATACTACAATGACTCTACTCGTAATTCTCGCCACACTACTTTTAATTGTTGCTGCGCATCAGTTATTCAGGGTAATCGAATTAAGTCGAAAACTTAGAAAAACTCAGGAATGGCAAATTTCAGATGCTGATAATAATTTAATGGGTAGGTTTTTGCTTGTGTTTTTAATTCTTTTTCTCGGATTCTTTTTTTGGCAGGTAGAGCGCTGGTTTGGCCGCTCACTTCCGCCAGCTGCATCAGAGCACGGTCAAAAAGTTGACTTACTATGGGATGCCAACATGTATTTAATAACATTTATTTTTATAGTTACCAATTGTTTTCTATTTTGGTTTGCATATAAATACCGCGGCAATTCAAAACAAAAAGCTGAGTTTTATCCGCATAATAACAAATTAGAAATGCTGTGGACGGTTGTTCCGGCAATAGCATTATCATTCATTATCATTTTTGGTTTAAAATACTGGAATGAAATCATGAAACTTCCAAAATCCGAAAAGCGCGTTGTTATAGAACTTTATGCCAAGCAGTTTGATTGGACAGCCAGATACCCCGGTAAAGACGGAAAATTAGGTGAAACGGATTTTCGTCAAATTTCAGGATCTAATGCAGTGGGAATGGATACTACGGATTTAAGTGGGAATGATGATATTCTTGTTAAAAACGAATTTCATATACCTGTTGGTCAAGAAATTGAATTGCGTATGCGTAGTCGCGATGTAATTCATAGCGCCTATTTACCTCATTTCAGAGCTCAGATGAATTGTGTACCAGGCATGATTACGTTTTTTAAATTTAAGCCTACCAAAACCACAGCGCAAATGCGAAACGATCCGTATGTTGTAGAGATGATGAAAAACATCAATGCGCAACGTGCAATAAATAATAAAGAGGCGGTTGAATTTGACTACGTGTTATTATGTAATAAAATATGTGGTGCTTCGCATTATAATATGCAAATGAATCTTATTGTGGACACTGAAGCCGATTATAAAGCATGGCTTCAAAAACAAAAACCCGTTAAAACTGTTGCTTTAAAATAAGAACCTAAACCTATGTCAACACATACATCTCATCTAGAACAGGAACATGCGGTTCACACCGATCATGCACATGCACACGGTCACGATCATGATGATCATGAGGAATCTTTTGTGAGCAAATACATTTTTAGTATGGATCACAAGGTGATTTCCAGACAGTTTTTAATTACAGCTGTAATTATGGGTGTGGTAGCCATGGTTATGTCTATCATTTTTCGTATGCAATTGGCTTGGCCAGCTGAAAAATTTGGATTTATCAATGCGATGCTTGGTGATAAATGGGGTAAAGATGGCATTTTAGATCCTAATATGTACTTGGCTCTTGTTACTATACACGGTACTATAATGGTATTTTTTGTATTAACTGGTGGCTTAAGTGGTACCTTCAGTAATTTACTGATACCGTATCAAATTGGTGCTCGTGACATGGCATCCGGTTTCTTAAACATGCTTTCATATTGGTTCTTTTTAGTATCCAGTATTATTATGGTAAGTTCGCTGTTTATTTCTGATGGTCCTGCATCAGCCGGTTGGACGATTTACCCGCCACTTTCTGCATTACCCGAAGCTATACCGGGATCTAAACTTGGAATGACCTTATGGTTAATCTCAATGGCTATTTTTATTGTATCGTCATTATTGGGCAGTTTAAATTATATAATTACCGTAATTAACCTTAGAACAAAGGGTATGAAAATGACCCGATTACCGCTTACAATATGGGCTTTTTTAGTTACTGCAATTTTAGGCGTATTATCGTTTCCAGTGCTTTTATCATGCGCATTATTACTAATATTTGACCGTAGTTTTAATACGTCATTTTACCTTTCAGATATTTATATTGGCGGACGCCCTTTAGACAATGTAGGCGGTAGTCCGATTTTGTTTGAACACTTATTTTGGTTTTTAGGTCATCCCGAAGTTTATATTGTACTGCTTCCTGCTTTAGGGATAACCTCTGAAATCATATCAACAAGTTCGCGTAAACCTATATTTGGATACCGCGCTATGATTGGCTCTATTTTGGCCATTGGGTTTTTATCTTTTATTGTTTGGGGCCATCACATGTATCTTACAGGCATGAATCCCTTTTTAGGTTCCGTATTTGTTTTTACAACACTTTTAATTGCTATTCCGTCTGCGGTTAAAGCTTTTAATTACATTACAACCATGTGGAAAGGAAATATACAATATACGCCTGCCATGTTGTTTTCTATAGGTTTGGTATCTTCCTTTATTACCGGTGGTGTAACTGGAATTATTTTAGCTGACTCAACCTTAGATATTAATGTTCATGATACTTATTTTGTTGTAGCCCACTTTCACATTGTAATGGGATTAAGCGCAATTTTTGGAATGTTTGCCGGTGTTTACCATTGGTTTCCAAAATTATTTTTGCGTATGATGAACAAAAAATTAGGCTACCTACATTTTTGGACAACTATCATTTCAGCCTACGGTGTTTTTTTTCCAATGCACTTTTTAGGTTTGGCTGGTGTTCCAAGACGTTATTATACCAATAGTAATTTTCCCATGTTTGATAATCTCGTAGATATCAATGAGGTAGTAACAGTTTTTGCAATTATTGGTGCCTTGTCACAGGGTGTGTTTTTAATAAACTTCTTTTACAGTATGTTCCGTGGTGAAAAAGCGCCACAAAATCCTTGGAAATCCAATACATTAGAATGGACCACCCCTATGGCTCATTTGCATGGTAATTGGCCCGATGCTTTGCCTGAAGTACATCGTTGGGCATACGATTACAGCAAGCCTGGAAAAGATAAAGATTATGTTCCGCAAACCATACCCCTTTCTGAGGGTGAAGACGATGGTGGAGCGCATTAATTAAAACCCCGAAAGGGGTTTTTTTCTGTATGAAAAA
>Ga0256304_1000134_pt1 | contig 11198 bp, 6 predicted proteins | sample ColtaT_25_FD_183802 | JGI IMG/M metagenome (GOLD analysis project Ga0256304, IMG submission 183802) | Metatranscriptome of freshwater microbial communities from Columbia River, Oregon, United States - Colum_Yuk_RepA_8d (Metagenome... | ecosystem: Environmental > Aquatic > Freshwater > River...
CGACCTGCGTGTTATTTTTGAGGCCGCTGTCCGGGTGCAATCTGTTGGCCTTTACATCAGGCCTCGGGCCGCATCCCCAGCATCCCAATTACCGCCGACGTTCGCCCTGCGACCGCACTCCTACGGGATCGCTGTCCACCGCAGCCGTCGGTTCGCTACCGGGGCAAGACGTCCCGGAGTCATTCTCAAGCAGCAAGCACCACTCAGGGAGAGTTCCATGCAGATCGAGACGGCCTTCGCCACCCCGAAAACCCAGCCGCCCGCCAACGCCGGCAGCGCCGCGGCTGAGGTGGTGGCTACCGCACCGGGTGCATTGAAGGTGATCCGCCGCAACGGCAAGGTTACGGCCTTCGACCCAAGCAAGATCGCCATCGCCATCACCAAGGGCTTTCTCGCCGTGGAAGGCTCTGCGGCAGCAGCCAGCGCCGCCGTTCGCCAGAAGGTGGAAACCATCACCGCCAACGTGGTCGCCGCCCTCAACCGCAAGATCACGGGCGGCGGCACGGTGCATATCGAAGACATCCAGGACCAGGTCGAGCTGGCGCTGATGCGCGCCGGCGAGCACAAGATCGCCCGCAGCTACGTCATCTACCGCGAAGAGCGCAGCCAGGCCCGTGCGGCCGAGGCTGCCGCCAAGGCTCCAGAGTCCACCGCCGCCGTACTGCACATCAAGCTCGACGACGGCCGCAGCGTCGCGCTTGACGAACAGCGCCTGCACAAGCTGGTGCGCGAGGCCTGCGGCACGCTGACGGGTGTGAACCCGGACGAAGTGGTGGCCTCGGCCATCCGCGACCTCTACGACGGCATCAGCGAGGCCGAGCTCTCCCAGGCGCTCACCCTCGCCGCCCGTGCCCGCATCGAGAAGGAACCCAACTACACCTACGTCGCGGCCCGCCTGCTCACGGTAGCGCTGTATCACGAGGGCCTGAAGTTTCTCGACCAGCCCGAAACCCGCCCGACGGCGAGCGAGATGGCACCGCTCTACCCCCAGTATTTCGCTGCCTTCATCGCCCGCGGCGTGAAGGAAGAACTGCTCGATGCCCGCTGCATGGAGTATGACCTTGAGCGCCTGGGCAATGCCTTGATCCCCGAGCGCGATTTCAAGTTCGACTACCTCGGCCTGCAGACCCTCTACGACCGCTACTTCATCCACAAGGGCAAGAAGCGCTTCGAGCTGCCGCAGGCGATGTTCATGCGCGTGTCCATGGGCCTCGCCATCAACGAGGTGGACCGCGAAACCCGCGCCATCGAGTTCTACAACCTGTTGTCGTCGTTCGACTTCATGAGCAGCACGCCCACGTTGTTCAACAGCGCCACGCCGCGTCCGCAGCTCTCGTCCTGCTACCTCACGCAGGTGCCAGACGACCTCGACGGCATCTTCGGCGCGGTGAAAGACAACGCCATGCTCAGCAAGTTTGCGGGCGGCCTGGGCAACGACTGGACGCCCGTGCGCGGCATGGGCGGCTACATCAAGGGCACCAATGGCAAGTCCAACGGTGTGGTTCCTTTCCTCAAGGTCGCCAACGACACCTGTGTGGCCGTGAACCAAGGTGGCAAGCGCAAGGGCGCGCTCTGCGCCTACCTCGAAACCTGGCACCGCGACATCGAGGAGTTCCTCGACCTGCGCAAGAACACCGGTGACGAGCGCCGCCGCGCGCACGACATGGACACCGCCAACTGGATCCCCGACCTTTTCATGAAGCGCGTGGTGGAAGAAGGCCAGTGGACGCTGTTCTCGCCCGACGAAGTGCCGGACCTGCACGACCTGATGGGTGCCGCCTTTGAGGCGCGTTACAACCACTACGAGAAGATGGCGGACGAGGGCCGCATCAGCAATTACAAGCGCATCCCGGCCGTCACGCTGTGGCGCAAGATGCTGGCGATGCTGTTTGAAACCGGCCACCCCTGGGTGACCTTCAAGGACCCCTGCAACCTGCGCAGCCCGCAGCAGCATGTCGGCGTGGTGCATTCGTCCAACCTCTGCACCGAGATCACGCTCAACACCAAGGCGGGCTCCGAGATTGCGGTGTGCAACCTCGGTTCGGTGAACTTGCCCGCGCACATCGGCTCCGATGGCAAGCTCGACTTCGCCAAGCTCGAAGCCACCATCACCACCGCGATGCGCATGCTGGATAACGTCATCGAATACAACTACTACTCGGTGCCGACCGCGCGCAACTCGAACCTGCGCCACCGCCCGGTGGGCATGGGCCTGATGGGCTTCCACGACGCGCTCTACAAGCTGCGCCTGCCGTACGAGAGCGATGCCGCCATCCAGTTTGCCGACGAGAGCATGGAGGCGATCAGCTACTACGCCATCAAGGCCTCGAACAAGCTGGCGAAAGAGCGCGGTGCCTACTCCACCTTCAAGGGCTCGTTGTGGGATCAGGGCGTGCTGCCCATCGACTCCATCGAAATTCTGGCCAAGGAGCGCGGCGGCTACCTGCAGCAGGACCGCTCCACCAGCGGCCAGTTCGACTGGGCCGGCTTGCGCGCCGAGATCAAGGTCACCGGCATGCGCAACTCGAACTGCATGGCGATTGCGCCCACCGCAACCATCAGCAACATCGTCGGCGTGAGCCAGAGCATCGACCCCACGTACCAGAACCTGTACGTGAAATCGAACCTCTCCGGCGACTTCACGGTGGTGAACGAGTACCTCGTCAACGACCTGAAAAAGCTCGGCCTGTGGGACGAAGTGATGGCCCACGACCTCAAGTACTTTGACGGCAGCGTGCAGAAGATCGACCGCGTGCCGGCCGAGCTCAAGGCCATCTATAAGTGCGCCTTCGAGATCGACAGCAAGCGTCTGGTCGATGCTGGCTCGCGCCGCCAGAAGTGGCTGGATCAGGCCCAGAGCCTCAATCTCTACATGGCGCAGCCGAGCGGTCGCAAGTTGGACGAGCTGTACAAGCACGCCTGGCTCACCGGCCTCAAGACCACGTACTACCTGCGCAGCCTTGGGGCCACGCACACCGAAAAGACCACGATTACCGATGGTCGCCTCAACCAGGTGGGCAATGGCACTGCCGCCAGCAGCGGCAGCAGTGCGGCGGCCCCGGCACCGCAAACCGCCGAGTCGCGCGGCGTGGATGCCGGCCCCAAGCTCTGCCTCATCAACGACCCCACCTGCGAGGCCTGCCAGTAGCAGGCCGCCGAGTAAGGCCATGAGACCTGCAACGACCCGCCCCGCGCGGGTCGTTGCGCCTCAGAGCCACCACCGATACCCAAGCCAGCGCGAGCTGTCTGCACACTTTCACAAAATCAGAGGACTCTTCACATGCTTAACTGGGACGACGAACCCACCCTGCCCAAGGCCCCTGCCGCTGCACAGGCCGCAGGCGGCTACACGCCGCATGCCGCGGTGGTCATGAGCGCACACACCCCCAAGCAGGACCCGCTCTTCGCCGAAGGCGGAGCGACCGGCCTTGAAGACATCAAGATGGGCGGTGCGCGCATCCGCGTGGATGAGAAGAAAATCATCAACTGCCGCGCAGACCTCAACCAGCTCGTGCCCTTCAAGTACAAGTGGGCCTGGGAGAAATACCTCGCCGCCTGCAACAACCACTGGATGCCGCAGGAAATCCAGATGGGCGCGGACATCGCGCTGTGGCAGGACCCGAAGGGCCTGACTGACGACGAGCGCATGATCATCAAGCGCAGCCTCGGCTTCTTCAGCACCGCCGACTCGCTTGTCGCTAACAACTTGGTCCTCGCCGTCTACAAGCACCTCACCAACCCCGAGTGCCGCCAGTACCTGCTGCGTCAGGCCTTTGAAGAGGCCATCCACACCCACGCCTACCAGTACTGCATCGAGAGCCTGGGCCTCGACGAGGCCGAGGTGTTCAACATGTACCGCGAGGTGCCGTCGATCCACGACAAGGCCGCGTGGAGCCTGCCCTTCACCCAGTCGCTCGCCGACCCCGACTTCCACACCGGCACGCCGGAGATGGACCGTCGCTTTCTGCGCGACATGATCGCCTTCTACGTCGTGTTCGAAGGCATCTTCTTCTACGTCGGCTTCGTGCAGCTGCTCAGCTTTGGCCGCCGCAACAAGATGATCGGTGTGAGCGAGCAGATCCAGTACATCATGCGTGACGAAGCCATGCACATGAACTTCGGCATCGACGTGATCAACCAGATCAAGCTCGAAAACCCGCACCTGTGGAACGCCGAGTTCCAGGAAGAAGTGCTGGGCATGATCAAGGAAGCCACCGAGCTCGAGATCAAGTACGCCCACGACACCATGCCGCGCGGCGTGCTGGGCCTGAATGCCAGCATGTTCAACGAGTACATGAAGTTCATCGCCAACCGCCGCTGCTCGCAGATTGGCCTCAAGCAGCTCTACCCCGGTGCGGAAAACCCCTTCCCCTGGATGAGCGAGGTCATGGACCTGAAGAAGGAGAAGAACTTCTTCGAGACTCGGGTGACGGAGTATCAGACCGGTGGGGCGCTGAGCTGGGATTGATAGAGAAAATTTTTGTGCAGAAAGTAGTGCATTGTTTGTCGCGCGGAGCGGGCCGGTTGCCGTAGGGACAACCAGCCTCCTAGATTTTCTAGGGGGCTTTTTAGATTTTGAAGCCCTATTTCCAGATTTGCCGGCAGTAATTCTGCTGAGTCGAGATTTGCCGCCAAGGCTGCAGAAGTGCAGCGACAGCTAAATCGAGATTTGCCGCAGAGCCAGTGTCCGAACAGCAGAGTTAAACCTAGATTTGCAGGCTGCCTTCCGCACGGCGAACAGACACAGCTGTATGGCGGTGGTGCCACTCCCCAGATTTGGCAAGGGAACACCATGCTGATTCAGCGAGGCGACCGCTGTAAAAGTGCCAAGCTGATGGAGGCTTAGGACTTGCGGGACGCTATGCTCTGTGCGGGCTAGATACGATCAAAACCAGGGGAAAACAGAAAGATGTCCAAATTACGGCTACCACTGCTTCAAGTGAATCAATGGTTAAAAACATGGGAATTGGCAACTTGGGGCAAGAACCGGCCTAAACCACCGAGCCACTTCTATGTCGGAGCTCTTCCCCTCAAACTACTGCGCTCTTTAAGTGGAGTGCAGCCGCGGACTACCGATGATCGTCGCAATGCGCAGAAAGGTGCCGGGTACCAACGAACTCATGATCAAGAGCGGCTCGGGAAAATCGGACGCTACATCGAATACGGATTTCCGTTGTCCGCAGAAAAGGGGCTAGAGCCTTCGGAGCACAGGGAACTAATTAACCCCGGATGGCTTCCGACAACGATCTTGGTGAATGTAGTAGGTCCCAACGAGCGAAGAACTCGTAAAGGCAAAGATAGATCAGTCTCGACCGCAGACATTGTCAAGATCATTTCAAGCAATTCCGGTCATCAACTTGAATACTCGGATTTGCCTGTCGATGTCGAGAAAGGATTGCCCCCATTGGAGATTGTTGACGGGCAACACAGGCTTCTAGCCGCAGACTTGATTTCTCTTCCAGACGATTACGAGGTACCTGTTGTCATCTTTGACAATTTGCCGTTGTCTTGGCAGGCATATCTTTTCTGGGTCATTAACGTCGAGCCGAAGCGCATCAATACGAGTCTGGCTTTTGACTTATACCCCGAACTTCGTGACCAAGAATGGTTGAGTAGAGGAGAGTCGATCAAGATCTATCAAGAGCACCGGTCCCAAGAACTCGCAGAAGTCCTTTGGAGAAACCCGTCGAGCCCTTGGAAAGATCGAATTGAACTCTTCGGTAAACGCGTTGATGGACATGTTTCGAATGCAGCTGCAATTAGGTCTTTGATGGCGACCTTCGTGCGCAGTTGGGCAAAGGGCAACGATCCAAAGGATCCTGATGAAATTACTCGACTTGGCGGTCTATTCGGATCTGTGGACAAGAATGGCGACCACTACGTCATCCGATGGCGGCGCCCAGAGCAGGCAGCGTTCCTGATTCTTTGCTGGAACTCAGTCCGCGATGCGGTGGACTCATCAACCGCGAACTGGAAAACGGAGTTAGTTAGGGTTGCTAAAAGTATTGGCGGAGACGCGAATGGCGTTGCTTTTTCAGGGCCATACACGCTTCTCGCAACTGATCAAGGGTTTAGAGCAATCTCATTTGCCTTCAATGCTCTCACACAGCTTTGCTACAGCGAGATCGGGCTACTAGAGATCGAGAGTGCGGAGGATGAATCAGAGCCCAACGATGAATTCGTTCTAAGAGCGCTAAATGAAATTGGCGCAAATAAGCGACTTTCAAACTTTACGAAATCGCTTGCGAATGCCCTTGCTAACAATGTCGATTGGAGAACAAGCTCGGCGCCTGGTATGACCGAAAGCGAGAGGGTTGTTCAAGCCCAATATCGTGGAAGCAGCGGATACAAGGCATTAAACAAAGCCGCGCTAGCAGCGGCGGCCAAAAGTAAGGATGGTGTCGTTAGCGACGCTGCGAATCGCGCCTTGGAAATTTTGGGCTGGGGCAGCGATGACTAGATCGCGCCGAAAAAGTCATCAGCGGGCACGACCAAGTTCAGGTGCCGGGGTTCGAGTCGTTCCAGTTAGTCTGATTCCGCTTGATCTGTGCAATCCGAGCCAAATCCGCGGCAGCTTCGGAACAATCGCCCGTTCTAGTGTCAACTTTGGGTTGCCTCTTCTGCCGATCGTGGAGCCTGATACGACGCCGGCGTCACTGGCGGTCGAGTCACTGGTTCATCTAACTGAAGGGTGGCGCTTTTTGTCTGCTGCACTAGCGGCGTCTCTAAACAACTCTTCTTCTCAAGCAATACATTTCGCCTACTACGCGGAATTGCGCGCAGCAATATCTCTACTGTCCTCACACGGCATGAGGGTTAACAATCGTCGAAACACCTATTTGAACTCCGCCGGAAATTCAACCATCCCGCCGTGGGCAAACAGAGGCACACACGATGTTGTCTGGGCTCTATGGAAAGATTGGTCGGCGACTGCGACAGCAGAGTGTTTGTTGATGGATCAACTGTATGTGCTTCCTAGCGTTCGAATCAGAGATCTAAAAGCTTGTGTCAGTAAGATCTCCGCTCCCCCGACGTTGGCGCAATGGGCGCTAGATCTATCCATGGGCAACGAGCATTACGCTCGCAACGAAGCAAGCTATCTGGCTTCAGCGGCAAGAGGCCCCATTTCCATGATGCTTCCCGCTGATTTTGAGCTCGTCCGCGATTTATGGGCGTTGGCGGAGCCCAGCGGGTTTGGACTCCGATTTGAGCAAGAGCTCGCTCGCTATTTGGTGAGTCAAGCGATGATGGACGCTGACCCGAATCCAGCGGTGCAGGCTACTTGGTTGGCTGGATTGATTGCAGATGTTGCACGCGACACTGGCTGCTCACCAGCATCGTTAGACGCACTATTTCGCGACGCGACGCCTATATCACCTGTCTTCAATCACGCTTTCGATGCAGCCACAAAGCCTATAAATATGCTTGCGCGTGCCTTCTTCCTTTTGCGACTTGCGACGCTGATGCAAAAGGATGCACATGTCGCGCATCCCGCTACCGTTGCTAAGGAGTGGCTCAAGGATTGGCTAGAGCATGCAGGCTTGTTTGATCGGACTACCGGCGTCCTGCCAGAAGATAAGTGGCTTGACTTTGAGCACCTTATTCGAATGCCAACTCCAACGCTCCCACTTCCGGCAACCTTGCATTCCAACGCTCGTCAAAGCGTCGACGCTCACCTACTGACGCGTACGGACGCAGTATTGGCGTGGAGTACGAATCTTTGAAATACATGGGTTCAAAGCGCTCGATGCTCGGAAATGGGTTGGGCAAGATTCTTGAGGATATGGTTCAACGGCACAATCGCTTTGTGGATCTCTTTTCGGGGTCCGCATCTGTCGCTTGGCATGTGTCGCAGAAGTATCGAGTTGAGACTTGGGCATACGATCTGCAGCATTACAGTGCTTGTCTGGCCGCCGCTGTTATCGAGCGGGACCATAGTGTCGACAACCAACAGCTTTGGGCGAGTTGGAAAAAAAGAGCAACACAAAAAGTAAAAAAAAACATGTCCGTTAGAAAGCAGCCTCGTAAACGTCGCAACGGTTAGAAAAGCGCGCTCGTGGGGCAGTGAATTCGATACCTGCTCCCTAATCAACGCTTATGCAGGTCATTACTACAGCCCCACTCAGATCACCTGGATCGATGCTCTACGTGCTTCCCTTCCTGAAAACGATACTGAGCGAAAGCTGGCTTTGGCTGCATTGATCATGGCAGCCAGCAAATGCGCCGCATCACCGGGCCACACCGCACAACCTTTTCAGCCGACGGAAACAGCGCTCAAATATATTCGGATAAGCTGGCAACGTGATGTGTGCGCAGATGTCGAACATTCGCTCGATCTCCTAGCTCCGCGCTTTGCTAAGTTGGTTGGAAGGGCAGGCGTGATGAACGCAAACGAGGCCGCGAAAATCCTCCGGCCAGGTGATCTTGCGTTTATCGATCCACCGTACTCTGCGGTCCAATACAGTCGTTTCTATCACGTACTTCAAGCGGTCGCCCTTGGCACAACTTCTCCTGTATTCGGCGTTGGTCGATATCCCGTAATCAGCGAGCGCCCTGCGTCGCTTTACAGTCAAAAATCAACATCGCTTAATGCAATACAGGATCTGTTATCGACACTTGCCGAGCGAGGCGCATCTGCAATCGTCACGTTTCCTGACCACAAGTGCTCGAATGGGATCGATGCAAATGCCATCAAGCAAATTGCAAAAAAGCTGTTCACTACAAGATCTCGACGTGTAGCCAGTACGTTCAGCACATTAGGAGGACCTGCCTCAAGTACAACGGGCCCAAGACTTGCGCGACTGCCTGCAGATGAGATGATTCTCTGTCTCGAGCCCAAATGAGGCTGTCGATCTTGGTCTTCAAGGAGCGAAGCTTTATTTCTTAAGATGCTTGATAGAGCTGAATCGGTAGTTGGGGAGGTCTGTCCAAGCATCTGCTAGGCATCAGAAAGTCCAGGCAGTCAATCTGATCGCGAACCAAGGTGACGCTTCCCACGGGCGACTGAATCTCATGCGCCAAATGTCCGCCGTGGGTTGTGTGCGCCGGCAGGTAGAGACCTAAGCCGCGCGTCCCAAAGGGGCATATCACGCCACTAAGTACGATCGGATGCGGTCCTCAGTGTCGATTGGATCGGCAGTGTTGATCAATTTTCGAAGGCATTCTGCGTTGGAGAATGTCGCAGAGTGGCTGATGAAGAACTCGTGACTCAGAGCTGCGCTCCACGCGTTGATCTCTGAGGCTTTCGGCAACGGGATTTTGCTATCCCGACGGAGTGTTAGACATCGACGAGGAGATACTGGTAGGCACTGAATCTCGGGATAGAGCTGGTCCTCGATAGACGAAAAAGGCAACCGAGCCATTCCATCGGTATAGCGCGCTACCACTGCGCAGTCGCCCAGTATGAAGGGATAGGACTCTTCTGCCTCGATGATCTCGAAGCGACATTGCCGTAACTGCTCCGCCCTTAGAGTCATGGTCGGATCGTTCTTTAGGGCGGCTTTGAAAGCTCCATCGGCGATCGCGCCTGCCTCTTTAATTAATTTGGCGGCGGCAAGCTGAAGCCCTTCATGGGCTTCCGTGATGCAAGGGCTATCTGGATCGTTGAAACCCACGCGAATTGCTGTCTCGAGTGTTTTCCGCATTCGCGAAGCCTGCTCCCGACTCATCCGAGGAAGTTTGGCCATTTCCTTAGAAACAGTCTCATGTAGCCAGCGCTTGTCGTTGGCGTGCTTCTTGAGCGCCTGCCTGGTGTTTTGAAGATCAGCCAGCTCTTTAGCAGCTTCTTCAATGACGATCGGCAATACGTCGATCATTGCTCGGCGCATCGCTTTCGTGCGTACAGACAGTGCGCCGACCAGGGTGGCGCAGGCTGATACATCCAGTAGTGCCACATCTCCGCTGGCGAGCTGTCGAACAGTCTCCGCCATCGTCGTCTCAACCCGCGTGAGTGCGTCATCGAGTGAGGGATCATCCGGAGCGCTGTAGAAGTCTCGTTCCTGGCCTATACCCTTCATGTGCGAAAGGAAGACTTTGTCTCTGCGATGGACGTATGCGGACTCGGCACGGCGCGGCTCGTCGCAGCAAAAGCCCTTCTGGAGGAACCGAGGCAAGTAGTGTTGGTGACGTCCACTCATTCAATGTCTGCTTTGGGCTCCTCTGGACTGATTCCTGCACCTCGGAAAATGCTCAAGCCGCCTTGAGTCTTATGCTTTCAAGCCGCTCAACAATCACCTCGGCATCGCCATCTGTAAACGCCCCATCCAAGCCCTCGAAGTGGATGCCCGTAAATGGCGGCTCATAGAGCTGCCCCGGCTCCACCACGCCCTTGCGGGTGAGCTGCTCAATGATCATCTCGACAAATCGGATCTGCTGACTGGTGTAACGGCTCGCATCAAGAAATTGGCTAAAGGCCTCTTTGGCTGCTCTGCGATCCAGCCCCACCAGCGAGCGGATGAACAGCGTCAGCGGCTTTTCGGTGCCAAAGGTCTGCTCAAACTGCTCTCGCCCGCCCACCGCATCGGACTCATAGACAAACCGCTCCAGCTCCGCGAGGTCGGTCGGCGTAAGTGGCTTGTTGTGCTTTAGCTTCGCGATTGCCACGTGGTTTTCATTGGCGCGGATGTAGGCCTCGACCTTCTTCTTGTATTGGGCGAGGTTGATGCCGGTGCTGAAATCCTTGAGCTGCACCTCGGTCGCCCCGCCGATCTCGTCCTGCAGCACGGTGTAGACCGGCTTGAAACGTTTAACGTCGTTGAACTGCACCAGCCCGCGCAGCTTCTTGCGCAGCGTTTCAAGCAGCGGCAGCGTGATGCCCGCCCAGTAGCCTTCCGTCTGCACCTCCTGGATCAGCGCCAGCTCGGCCTTGATGGCCGGGATGGTGTCCTTGGTCTCCAGTTCGCTGGCGATATCGATGACCTTGTCGCGCAAGCTTGCGAAGTCGCTGGTGGACTTCACCAGCGACAGCTGAAGGTTGAGGCAGACGAGATCGAAGAGCTTGGCGGTGATGTGCTCCCCTTCTAGCTCCGTCGGCAGGCCGGCCACGTGGTCGCGGAGGTCGGCGTAGGCCAACTCATCGAGTGCATCCCATGCTTTGCGGTCGGCAAAGCGTACCACGTGCTCGCGTTCGCCACGCACGATGAAGTTGTCGGTGTTCATGGCCTGCACTTCCTGGTGCAGGTGGTCGACCAAGGCGCTGC
>Ga0256304_1000137_pt1 | contig 11063 bp, 18 predicted proteins | sample ColtaT_25_FD_183802 | JGI IMG/M metagenome (GOLD analysis project Ga0256304, IMG submission 183802) | Metatranscriptome of freshwater microbial communities from Columbia River, Oregon, United States - Colum_Yuk_RepA_8d (Metagenome... | ecosystem: Environmental > Aquatic > Freshwater > River...
CGCGAGTTTCTTGCCCAACAGGAAGCACTGCAAGTGGTTTGCGGTGCAGACGGCGGGCCCAAGACTGACTGGTTGGCTTGTAGCTCCGGGTTCGGGGGTTTCAGGTGTGCCGGTACAAGTTGGGAATATTGCAATGATCCAAACAGAATCTCGGTTAGAGGTTGCCGACAACACTGGCGCCAAGTCCGTCCTTTGCATCAAGGTGCTGGGCGGGTCTAAGCGTCGCTATGCAAGCGTCGGTGACATCATCAAAGTGAGCGTCAAGGAGGCTGCTCCGCGTGGTCGCGTCAAAAAGGGCGAGATCTACAACGCAGTAGTGGTTCGTACGGCCAAGGGTATTCGGCGCGGAGATGGCTCCCTTGTCAAATTCGATGGCAACGCTGCGGTGTTGCTCAACAGCAAGCTGGAGCCGATTGGCACGCGCATCTTCGGGCCTGTTACGCGTGAGCTGCGTACCGAGCGCTTCATGAAGATCGTCTCCTTGGCTCCTGAAGTTCTTTGAGGTGGCGCCATGAACAAAATTCGCAAAGGCGATGAAGTCATCGTATTGACGGGGCGGGATAAGGGTAAGCGCGGCACCGTGGCGTTGCGCAAAGACGATTCCCATCTCATTGTCGATGGTGTCAATGTCGTAAAGAAGCACGTCAAGCCGAATCCGCTCAAGGGCGAGTCCGGCGGTATTGTGGAGAAGGCGATGCCTATCCACCAGTCCAATGTGGCCATTTTCAATCCGGCCACTGGCAAGGGGGATCGCGTTGGCATCAAGGTTCAGGCCGATGGGGTGCGCGTTCGCGTGTACAAGTCCAGCGGCGCGGAAATCAAGGCGGCCTAAGGAAAAAAAATGGCACGACTCCAGCAAATTTACCGCGAACAAATCGCCCCCGAATTGATGAAGCAATTCGGGTATACCTCGCCCATGGAGGTTCCTCGACTGGTCAAGATCACGCTCAACATGGGGGTGGGTGAGGCTGTGGCCGATAAAAAAGTCATGGACAACGCCGTGGCTGATCTGGCCAAGATTGCCGGGCAAAAACCCATAGTGACCAAGGCCAGAAAGGCCATTGCCGGGTTCAAGATCCGGGAAGGTCAGCCCATAGGTTGCATGGTGACGCTGCGCGGCGTCCAGATGTACGAGTTTCTGGACCGTTTCGTGACGGTTGCGTTGCCGCGGGTGCGCGACTTCCGTGGGATATCCGGACGCGCTTTTGATGGACGTGGGAATTACAACGTCGGCGTCAAAGAACAAATCATTTTCCCTGAGATCGAATACGACAAGGTGGATGCCTTGCGCGGCCTCAATATCAGCATCACCACGACGGCCAAAAACGACGCAGAAGCCAAGGCGCTGCTCGCAGGTTTCCGTTTTCCCTTCAAAAACTGAGGTGGCGCATGGCTAAAGTAGCTTTGATTCAGCGCGAGCAAAAACGCGCAAAATTGGCGGCCAAGTACGCAGGCAAATATGCGGAACTGAAGGCCATTGCCGGCGACGCCAAGCGAAGCGACGAAGAGCGCGATTCCGCGCGTCTCGCTCTGCAAAAGTTGCCGCGTAACGCAAATCCAACGCGTCAACGCAATCGCTGCGAAATCACGGGCCGTCCGCGTGGCACTTTCCGTCAATTCGGACTGGGCCGTGCAAAGATCCGCGAAATGGCTTTTGCGGGTGAAATTCCTGGCATCACCAAGGCCAGCTGGTAAGCAGGCAGGAGAGATTCAACATGAGCATGAGTGATCCTATCGCTGACTTGCTGACCCGCATTCGCAATGCCCAGATGGTCTCCAAGGCCACGGTGAAGGTGCCCGCTTCCAAGGTGAAGGTGGCCATCGCCCAAGTGCTGAAGGACGAGGGGTATATCGACGGTTTTCAGGTGAAGTCCGAAGCTGGCAAGTCTGAACTTGAAATTGCCCTGAAATACTACGCCGGTCGTCCTGTGATTGAGCGTATTGAGCGCGTTAGCCGTCCTGGCCTTCGCGTCTACAAGGGGCGTGATGCCATTCCGCAGGTCATGAATGGTTTGGGTGTCGCCATCGTCACCACGCCCAAGGGCGTGATGACCGATCGCAAGGCGCGTGCTGTCGGTGTCGGCGGCGAAGTGCTTTGCTATGTGGCTTAACGTGGCATTGAGGAGAAACTGAATGTCCCGCGTAGGAAAATTGCCTGTGGTCATTCCCGCAGGCGTGGATGTGTCCATTAAAGAAGACCAAATCAGTGTGAAAGGCGCCGGCGGTACTTTGTCGCTGGGGCAAAACATCTTGGTCAAGGTGCTCCACAATAATGATAAGCTGAGCTTCGAGCCGGCGAATGAGTCCCGCGAGGCCAATGCCATGAGCGGAACTTTGCGCCAGTTGGTCAACAACATGGTGGTTGGCGTCAGTAAAGGCTTCGAGAAGAAGCTGAGTCTTGTTGGCGTGGGCTATAAAGCGCAAGCCAGCGGCTCCAAGCTGAATCTGAGTGTGGGTTTTTCGCATCCTGTGGATATTGAAATGCCCGCTGGGATCACCGTGGCCACGCCTTCGCCGACGGAGGTCGTCATCAAAGGCGCAGACCGCCAGCGTGTAGGCCAAATAGCCGCTGAGATCCGCGCCGTTCGTCCGCCCGAGCCTTACAAAGGCAAGGGCATTCGCTATGCGGACGAAAAGATCACGATCAAAGAGACCAAGAAGAAATAAGGAGCTGCACCATGCTGAACAAAAAAGAGCAGCGTCTTCGTCGTGCACGCCAGACACGTATTCGTATTGCCCAGCAAGGGGTTGCGCGACTGACCGTGAATCGCACGAATCTTCATATTTACGCCAGCGTCATCTCCGGCGACGGAAGCAGGGTGCTCGCCAGTGCCTCTACCTTGGAAGCCGAAGTGCGCCAGTCGCTCGGTGGCGCGGGAAAAGGTGGCAATGCGGCCGCGGCCCAATTGATAGGCAAGCGGATTGCCGAAAAGGCCAAAGCTGCGGGCATAGAGAAGGTGGCATTTGATCGTTCAGGTTTTGCCTACCACGGTCGCGTCAAGGCCTTGGCTGAGGCGGCGCGCGAAGCTGGTCTGCAGTTCTAAGCGAAGCGAGATACAAAATGGCAAAATTTCAACCCAAGGTACAAGACGAAGGTCGCGACGACGGTTTGCGCGAGAAAATGATCGCGGTGAACCGCGTGACCAAAGTCGTCAAAGGTGGCCGCATTCTCGGTTTCGCGGCCCTGACGGTGGTCGGTGATGGAGATGGTCGCGTAGGCATGGGCAAGGGGAAGTCGAAAGAAGTCCCTGCTGCAGTGCAAAAAGCCATGGAAGAAGCGCGTCGCAATATGGTGAAGGTGTCGCTGAAAAGTGGCACGATTCACCACAACGTGATGGGGGTTCATGGTGCTGCCGTAGTGATGATGATGCCTGCGCCCAAAGGTACGGGCATCATTGCAGGCGGTCCTATGCGCGCCGTTTTCGAGGTAATGGGGATTACCGACATCGTGGCGAAAAGCCATGGCTCGTCCAATCCGTACAACATGGTACGCGCCACTTTCGATGCGCTGAATAAGTCCACCACGCCCTCAGAGGTCGCCGCCAAGCGTGGCAAGGCCATCGAAGACATCTTTGCCTGAACTGGAGTCTGCATATGACAACCCAACAAACCGTCAAGGTTCAATTGGTGCGCAGCCCTATTGGCACCAAAGAGTCGCATCGTGCCACGGTGCGTGGTCTCGGACTGCGCAAGCTGAACAGTGTTCGTGAACTGAAGGATACCCCTGAGGTGCGCGGCATGATTAACAAGATCAGTTACCTGGTCAAAGTCCTCTGAGAGATCGATCATGCAACTCAATAGCATCAAGCCTGCAGATGGCGCCAAGCACGCCAAACGCCGCGTTGGCCGCGGCATTGGCTCTGGGCTCGGAAAAACTGCGGGTCGTGGCCACAAGGGTCAAAAGTCGCGTGCTGGTGGTTACCACAAAGTAGGCTTCGAGGGTGGGCAGATGCCGCTGCAGCGCCGTTTGCCCAAGCGCGGCTTCAAGTCGCAGCAGTTGAAGTTCAATGCCGAGGTGACTCTGACGGACCTGGAACAACTCGGTCTGGGCGAGGTCGATCTGCTGGCACTCAAGCAAGCCGGGCTGGTCGGTGAAATGATCAAGGCGGCCAAGGTGATCCAGACCGGGAGCATCACGAAAGCGGTCAAGCTCAATGGCATTCGGGCTTCGGCCGGCGCCAAAGTTGCTATCGAGGCTGCCGGTGGCTCCGTCGCCTGAACTCGTCTTCTGCTCCACGCTGAAAGAAGGCACTTGTGGCTACTAACGCTGCTTCGCTTGCAAAAAGCGGTAAGTTCGGCGATTTGCGGCGCCGCTTGGTATTTTTGTTGCTGGCGCTGGTGGTATATCGTATCGGAGCGCATATTCCTGTGCCCGGCATTGACCCGGTGCAGCTGCAGAAATTGTTCAGTGGGCAGCAGGGCGGCATTTTGAACCTGTTCAACATGTTCTCGGGCGGGGCGCTTTCGCGCTTTACCGTCTTTGCCCTGGGGATCATGCCGTATATTTCGGCGTCCATCATCATGCAATTGATGACGTACGTCGTACCCACGTTTGAGCAGTTGAAAAAAGAAGGAGAAGCAGGACGCCGCAAGATCACGCAATATACGCGGTATGGTGCTTTGGCGCTGGCCTTGTTTCAGTCGATGGGAATCGCTGTCGCCTTGGAAAGCTCGCCTGGTTTGGTATTGAGCCCTGGCTTTGCTTTTCGCATGACCGCCGTCGTGAGTCTGTCTGCCGGGACAATGTTTTTGATGTGGCTCGGCGAACAAATCACGGAACGCGGTTTGGGTAACGGGATTTCCATCCTGATCTTTGGCGGTATTGCGGCAGGCCTTCCTGGCTCTATAGGTGGCTTGCTCGAGTTAGTGCGTACCGGCGCGATGAGTATCCTCTCGGCTATATTCATCGTGGCAGTGGTGGGTGTAGTCACTTACTTCGTGGTGTTCGTTGAACGTGGTCAGCGCAAGATTCTCGTGAACTATGCGCGGCGCCAGGTGGGGAACAAAGTGTATGCTGGGCAATCCTCGCATTTGCCGTTGAAGCTGAATATGGCTGGCGTGATTCCGCCAATATTCGCCTCGTCCATTATTTTGCTGCCCGCTACGATCATGAATTGGTTCGGTGCCGGCGATTCGATGCGTTGGTTGCGTGATATGGCGGGCGCCCTGACGCCAGGGCAGCCAATTTATACATTGTTGTACGCGGCGGCCATCATTTTCTTTTGCTTTTTCTACACGGCCTTGGTTTTCAACAGTAGAGAAACTGCGGATAATCTGAAGAAAAGTGGTGCATTCATCCCAGGTATCCGTCCGGGCGACCAAACGGCAAGATATATTGACAAGATTCTAGTGCGCCTGACGCTCGCAGGAGCCGTTTACATCACCTTTGTGTGCCTGTTGCCGGAATTCTTGATTATTAAATACAACGTCCCTTTTTATTTCGGGGGCACATCATTGCTGATCATTGTAGTTGTGACGATGGACTTCATGGCACAAGTGCAGAACTATCTGATGTCGCAGCAGTATGAGTCGTTGCTCAAGAAGGCTAGTTTCAAGGCCCAATGAGGTTTTTTAGGATTCCATCGCGCCTGACCTGCAGCGTCAGGAGATGGGTGGACAAGTTTTAGGAGAGTGAAATGAAAGTTTCGGCTTCGGTCAAGAAAATTTGCCGCAACTGCAAGATCATCCGCCGCAAAGGGGTGGTGCGTGTGATCTGCACTGACCTGCGTCATAAGCAGCGTCAAGGTTGATAAAGAGTAATAGAGGACGCACATGGCACGTATCGCTGGTATCAATATTCCTCCGCATAAACATGCTGAGATCGGACTGACGGCTATCTATGGAATTGGCCGTACGCGCGCACGTCAGATTTGCGACGCTTGTGGAATTGTTTATTCCAAAAAGATCAAAGACCTCACGGACGCAGACCTCGAAAAAATTCGCGATCAAATTGCACAATACACCATCGAAGGTGATTTGCGTCGTGAAACCACGATGAACATCAAGCGTTTGATGGACATCGGCTGCTATCGCGGCTTCCGGCATCGCCGTGGGTTGCCTGTGCGGGGGCAGCGGACTCGCACCAATGCGCGTACCCGCAAAGGCCCCCGTAAGGGCGCAGCGGCATTGAAGAAGTAATTGAAAGACTTGTATGGCCAAATCTCCTTCCAATAGCGCTGCACAGCGTGTACGCAAGAAGGTTCGCAAGAACGTTTCGGATGGCATTGCCCATGTGCATGCTTCATTCAACAACACCATCATCACGATCACGGACCGTCAGGGCAATGCCTTGTCCTGGGCATCGTCCGGTGGCCAAGGCTTTAAGGGCTCTCGCAAATCTACGCCCTTTGCTGCGCAGGTTGCCTCCGAGGTCGCGGGACGTGCGGCTATAGAACAGGGCATCAAGAACCTCGATGTGGAGATCAAGGGCCCTGGTCCAGGTCGGGAGTCCTCGGTGCGTGCGTTGGGTGCGTTGGGGATTCGAATCACGTCTATCTCTGACGTTACCCCTGTCCCGCACAATGGGTGCCGCCCTCAAAAGCGCCGTCGTATCTGATTCTTTCAAGACCACCGCCTCCTGTGTACGCTTTTGCACGGCAGGGGGCTCCCGCAATCACTTGCGGTAGATGAAAAAAGGAAATTCAAGTGGCACGTTATCTCGGTCCCAAGGCCAAACTCTCCCGTCGTGAAGGCACTGACTTGTTCCTCAAGAGCGCGCGGCGCTCTATTGCTGACAAGGCGAAATTCGACTCCAAGCCGGGTCAGCATGGACGCACCTCCGGTGCGCGCACGTCTGGCTATGGCTTGCAACTGCGTGAGAAGCAAAAAGTCAAGCGCATGTATGGAGTGCTCGAAAAGCAATTCCGCCGCTATTTCGAAGCCGCGGGAAGTCGCAAGGGCAACACCGGCGCGAACCTTCTTTTCTTGCTTGAATCGCGTCTCGACAACGTGGTTTATCGCATGGGATTTGGGTCTACGCGTGCCGAGGCGCGCCAACTCGTGTCGCACAAGGCCATCACGGTGAATGGCCAGTCGGTGAACATTCCTTCCTACATGGTCAAACCCGGCGATGTGGTTGCCGTGCGCGAAAAATCCAAGAAACAAAACCGTGTGATCGAAGCCTTGCAGTTGGCCGCACAGGTTGGAATGCCTGGATGGGTTGAGGTGAATGCCGATAAGGCTGAGGGTGTATTCAAGAAAACCCCGGATCGCGATGAATTCGGTGCTGACATCAACGAATCGTTGATCGTCGAGCTTTATTCGCGTTAATAAAGCGACGGTTCAGTTTATAAGCCTTTGGCGCCGTGCGACATCGCGGTGCGGGGCGTCATCAGCCTTACCGGTGTAACGAGCTGGGGGCATTGAGAGGAAGTCTGCATGCAAACCAATTTGCTGAAACCCAAGACGATTGCCGTGGAGCAGTTGGGAAATAACCGCGCCCGTGTGGTGCTGGAACCTTTCGAGCGGGGCTATGGCCATACGCTGGGCAATGCCTTGCGGCGCGTATTGCTGTCGTCTATGGTGGGGTATGCAGCGACTGAAGTGACCATTGCCGGAGTGCTTCACGAATATTCCTCGATCGACGGTGTTCAGGAGGATGTGGTGAACCTCTTGCTAAATTTGAAGGGTGTAGTTTTCAAACTGCACCATCGCGACGAAGTAACCCTGAGCCTTCGCAAAGAGGGTGAAGGTGCGGTGACGGCGGGCGATATTCAAACGCCGCACGATGTCGAAATAGTCAATCCGGGTCATACGATCGCACATTTGTCGCAGGGCGGCAAATTGGATATGCAGATCAAGATCGAGAAGGGGCGTGGATACGTGCCTGGAACGGTGCGCCGCTATGGCGATGAGCCGAACAAGGCTATAGGTCGGATTGTTCTGGATGCCTCGTTCTCCCCCGTCAAGCGCGTGAGCTACACGGTGGAGAGTGCTCGTGTCGAGCAGCGTACGGATCTGGATAAGTTGGTGCTCGAAATAGAAACCAATGGTGTGATCTCAGCGGAAGACGCTGTGCGCACGTCGGCGAAAATATTGGTTGAACAGCTGGCGGTTTTTGCCCAGCTGGAAGGTGGTGAAGTTCCTCCTGGTGCGGTTGGCGGCGAAGCCCGGGGGGCTTCAGCGTTTGATCCCATATTGCTGCGCCCTGTGGATGAATTGGAACTCACCGTTCGCTCCGCCAACTGCCTCAAGGCGGAAAATATCTACTACATCGGTGACCTTATTCAGCGCACCGAGAATGAACTGCTCAAGACCCCTAACCTCGGTCGCAAGTCGCTCAATGAAATCAAAGAGGTTCTTGCTTCACGTGGTTTGACCTTGGGTATGCGCTTGGAGAACTGGCCTCCCGCTGGTCTCGAGAAACGATAAATTTCCCTCTATTCAATGGGAAGAGTGCCTCGGGCAGTACCTGATACGGCTGTCTGATTCAATAAATTATCTAGAAGGAAAGCACTATGCGCCACGGACATGGACTTCGCAAACTCAATCGCACCAGCTCGCATCGACTAGCTATGCTGCAAAACATGATGAACTCGCTCATTGAGCACGAGGCCATCAAAACCACGCTGCCCAAAGCCAAGGAGCTGCGCCGCGTGATTGAGCCCATGATCACTTTGGCAAAGGAAGATAGCGTTCCCAATCGGCGCCTCGCTTTCAACCGTCTGCGCAATCGTGATAGCGTCACCAAGCTGTTCAATGAATTGGGACCGCGCTTCAAGACGCGTCCTGGTGGTTACACGCGCATTCTGAAAATGGGATTTCGTGTTGGAGACAATGCGGCTATGGCCTACGTAGAGTTCGTGGAGCGTGCCGAGGAAAGTTTTTCCAATCAGGCATGAGTCTGAAGGAGTCGGAAAACAGCGTGGCGCCACGAGTCGACTCGCTATAGATGGCATGAAGCGTATTGGAAAGTCTGCTCATCTCGGAGGTGGGCTGTGCTGTCCGGCGTCAACTATCTTGAGCGGTCAACGCTCAATTATCCTGAGCGGTGCGGTCAGGCGGTGATCATTGCTCCGCCGGCAACCAGCGCGGCGTCGGTAACTCTGCACGTTCATCTCCAGGATTGTTGCGTGATGGACCAGGCGGTCGACGGCGGCCACCGTCATGGCCTTGTCCGGGAACACCTGATCCCATTCTGAGAACGGCGCGTTGGTCGTGATGGCGATGCTCTTGCGCTCATAGCGCTCGGATATGAGCTCGAACCGCACCGATGTCTGGGCCTGGTCTCGCTTGGCATAGCTGAAGTCATCAAGCACCAGCAGGTCGAAGCGGTCGAGCTTGGCCAGCTCGGCGGGCAGTCGCAGATATCGGCGTGCTGGCTGCAGACGCTGCACCAGTTCGCTGGTGCGGCCGAACAGCACCTTGTGGCCCCGGTCGATGAGGGCGTGGCCGATGCCGGCCATCAAGTGCGTCTTACCAGCGCCAGGTGGGCAGAAGGCTAGCAGGTTGTGGCCTGCGCTAACTTTCATGAGTGGAGTCCACACACCCCCGATCATGAAAGACACAATAGGAGTGCAGTTGCGCCAGGGCTGAGGTCGCGAAAACCTTTGATGGCTACAGACCGCGAAAGCTAACTCGACCCGCCGCCATTCACTCGTACCCCGGATTGCTTGACACCTGCTGCGTAGCAGGAGGTGGACAGCGCACGTTAAAAAGAGCCGTCGGGCATGTCTCGGCAGGCCGTTGAATGGCAGCGCCCCAGGGCAACCGCACATTGCAAGTGTATTGTTCAAAAGCAGGGGGTGTGTCATGGACTTGAAACCCATCTACCAGCGCGTGATTGGCCTGGATGTCCATCAAGCCAAGATCAGCGCCTGCGCCTTGGCGCAGGAATCTGACGGCACGATGGTGATCGAACAACGTGAGTTCGGCGCCTTCAAGCGAGACCGCAGGGCGCTGGCGCAATGGGCGCGGGAATTTGGGGCCCAAGTGGTGGTGATGGAGAGCACGGGCATTTACTGGAAAAGCCCGTATGCGGCACTGGAGGCGGTGGGCATTGCCGCGCAGGTGGTCAACGCGCGCCATGTGAAGACGGTGCCCGGTCGCAAGACCGATGTGTCCGATGCACGGTGGCTGGCCACGCTGGCGCGCGCCGGGCTGCTGCGCGGCTCATTCATTCCCCAGGCGTGTATACGCCATCTGCGCCTGATTGCCCGGCACCGGCAAAAGCTCGGCGGCATGTTGGCATCGGAGAAAAACCGGTTGCACAAAGTGCTGTCCGATTCCGGAATCCGTCTGGGAGTTCTGGTCTCCGATGTGCATGGGCAGGCTGCGCGCGCGATGGTCAAGAAGATCATCGCTGGGGGAAGTATGTCTGAGGTGCTGGACAAGGCGGGACGGCTGCGTGCCAGCCGCGAAGAACTCTTGGAGGCCTTGCAGCCCGAGGAGCTGAGCGCATCGCACCTGTTCCTGCTTGGCGAACTCATGGAGCACATCGAAGAGTTGGAGGCCCGCATGGCCCGCTTCGAGCAGGAGTTGCTCAAGGGCCTGAGCGCATGGCACAACGAGTTGGTGCTGCTGCAAACCATCCCCGGCATCGACGTGATGGGAGCAGCCATGTTGTTGGTGGAGATCAGCGCCGACATGGACAACTTTGGCAGCGCCGAGCGGCTGGCTTCCTGGGTGGGCATCTGTCCGGGCAACAACGAGAGTGCGGGCAAGCGCAAGAGCGGCAAAATCCGCAAGGGCAATGCCTGGGTCAGGCGACTGCTGTGTGAGTTCGCGCAGGCGGCCTCGCGAAGCCGCTGCGCGCTCAAGGACAAGTTCGCTGCCTTGAGTCTTCGCAAGGGCCACAAGAAGTCCATCGTGGCTCTGGCGCACAAGATGCTGCGCATCATCTTCGCGGTGATCAAGAACAAAACGCCGTACCACGACCGTTCGGTGGACTACGAGGCCCTGAGCGTGCAGCGCAACGCACCTCGCTGGATAAAGATGCTGATCAAGCACGGCTATATGCCCAAGCCCGTCTGAACCCTTCGGGCATTGCGCCAACGGCCACGACCACAAACACGTCCACTCCTCGCCATGGCCAGCGTCAGGTCAGGCCCCGGCTCGTCTGGGCA
>Ga0256304_1000154_pt1 | contig 10693 bp, 7 predicted proteins | sample ColtaT_25_FD_183802 | JGI IMG/M metagenome (GOLD analysis project Ga0256304, IMG submission 183802) | Metatranscriptome of freshwater microbial communities from Columbia River, Oregon, United States - Colum_Yuk_RepA_8d (Metagenome... | ecosystem: Environmental > Aquatic > Freshwater > River...
GACGTATTTAGATTTTGAAGAACCGATTAAAGCACTGGAGGAACAAATTCTACAAGCCAAAGAACTTGGAGAGAACACCGGTGTTGACATGAATGATAAAATCAATGAATTAAGCCGAAAACTAGAAGATAAGACGAAAGAAATTCTAGAGAATTTAACTCCTTGGCAACGTGTCCAGTTATCTAGACATCCTGACAGGCCTTACACTTTAGCTTACATTCAAGCATTGACAAAAGGTAATTTTCAGGAATTGCACGGCGACAGAGGTGTAAAAGATGACAAAGCAATGGTTGGTGGATTTGGACTGTTAGATGGCCGCACAGTCATGTTTATCGGACAACAAAAAGGAATAAATACGAAAATGCGTCAATATCGAAATTTTGGAATGCCCAATCCAGAAGGTTATCGCAAAGCTTTACGTTTAATGAAATTAGCAGAAAAATTCAATAAACCAATTGTTACCTTTATCGATACCCCAGGCGCTTTCCCCGGACTTGAAGCTGAAGAGAGAGGTCAGGGTGAAGCAATTGCTCGAAATATTTATGAAATGATGCGACTTAAAGTTCCAGTGATTTGTATCATTATAGGAGAGGGAGCTTCTGGCGGTGCATTAGGGATTGGAGTTGGAGACAAAGTTGTCATGCTCGAAAATACTTGGTATTCTGTAATTTCGCCTGAATCTTGTTCTTCCATATTATGGCGTTCCTGGGAATATAAAGAAAAAGCCGCAGAGGCACTCAAATTAACTTCAACCGACATGAAAAAGTTAAAGTTAGTTGATGAGGTAATCAAGGAACCATCCGAAGGTGCACATCGTGAACAAGAAGAAATGTTTGAAATCGTTCGGAAATCAATCAAAAAATATTTGAAAGAATTAGACGATGTTAGTCCAGAGCAGAGAATTGCAGATCGCATAGAAAAGTTCTGTGAAATGGGCGTTTGGAAATAACAACTTGTTTCAGAATAAATTAGAAGAAGTTAATTTGACTTTTTTCAAATTTTGTCGTATCAATTTTACAAGAAGTTGAATTTCGTTTGTAAATTTTTGTTAATATTGGGTTGCTAAAATTAACTCATGATTAAAAAAATTACTCTTGTTATTTCTTTTATTGGATTACTGCAAATTAATGCGCAAATAGTCGGGACAGTAATAGATGGTAAATGGAAAGAACCCATTTCAGGTGCCAAAATAACTTTTACAGGAGGAGAACCAAAACGAACAGACTATAATGGGCAATTCACAATTGACCCTAAAAACTACCCAATTACTGTTATTACAACGATGTCGCAATATTTAAACGACACCTTAATAATTGACAAACCCGGCAATTACACGATTACACTAAACGAACCAATAACGAACTTACAAGTTGTTGTAATATCAGCCGGAAAGCGTAAACAAGCAGCTGAAGAAGTTCCTGTCTCCATGGAAGTAATTCGCCCTCAATTAATTGATAACAAAGGAATTACTGACTTAGAAGCGGCCGTTGATCAAACTCCTGGGGTATTTACAATGGATGGTCAAGTAAGTATACGTGGAGGTTCTGGTTTTGCTTATGGAACGGGAAGCAGAGTTTTGTTATTATGGAACGGAATGCCTTTACTTTCAGGGTATGCCGGTGACACCCAATGGAATGCAATTCCTATGGAACAGGCCGACCAGGTAGAAGTTATGAAAGGTGCATCCTCCGTTTTATATGGAAGTGGAGCCTTGAATGGTGTTATTTCACTATTAGAAAAAGAACCAAAATCAGATCCGGAAATGAAATTGAAAATTCAAACCGGCATATATGATAATCCGAGACGTGAATCACTTCGCTGGTGGGGCAAAGATCATCCTTCTCAGAAATTCAATCCAATGAATCAACAAATTGAATTCTACAGGGGACAAATGTTCAGAAGAGCTGGTTATACGGTATCAACTACCATGTTTCGAAGTGATGGTTATCGCGATGGAGAAAACGAGTTAAGAGGAAGAGTAAGTGGAACTGTTTATTTGAGACCCGAAAAATGGAAAAAGACTAAAATGGGAATTGGATATAATTATCAAATGCAAAAAACTGGAAATTTTCTAATTTGGCAAAGTGATACATTGGGGTATACTCCTAGTGGTGGAACCGATACTTCTAATGCTGCGTCAACATTAACATACAATTTAGGACATCGATTATTTTTAGATCCTTACTTAAAGCATATTGATAAATACAATAATAAACATAGTTTAAAAACACGTATGTATTATGCTCAGAATAACAATTTGAATAATTTAAGTCAAAGTAATGGGGCAATTATTTATTACAGTGATTATCAATTTCAAAAGGAGTTTGAAAATGGTATTACGTTAACAAGTGGTTTGAGTAATATCTACAATGTTGTTTTTTCCAATTTATTTGGAAATCATACATCCAACAATGCCGCAGCCTATATGCAATATGAACATAAAATCACCAGCAAACTTGATTTGAGCGGTGGTTTGAGGCTCGAACACTTTATGATGGATGGTCAATCAGGTGATTCAAGATTTATAATTGGAAAAGATACTGCTGTTGTTCTTCCAATCTATCCTGTTTTGAGGGCAGGACTTCATTATCAGATTGCAAAATATACACACCTTAGAATGAGTGCTGGACAAGGAATTCGATACCCTGCAGTTGCGGAGCGTTACACACAAACATCTGTCGGGGCATTGAACATTTTCCCGAATTCCACACTTACTCCTGAAAAAGGTTGGGCAGGTGAAATAGGTATCAAACAAGGTGTAAAAATCGGTGAATGGAAAGGTATGTTTGATGGTGCTTGGTTTATCAACCGCTACCAAAACATGATAGAATTTACTTTTGGCATCTACAATCCACCAAATATTGCACTTTCTACTGATCCAAACAGTCCAGGCTACATCAACAAATGGATCGGATTTAGAGCCAATAATGCAGAAGCAGCACAAATCACAGGTTTTGATTTATCATTTAACAGCATGGGTAAGATTGGAAATGTAGAGATCATCTCTCTTATTGGCTATACCTACATGAATCCAATCAGTTTAAATAATGACTCCATTTATCGTGCGACATTTAGTGATACAATTTCAGGGATGCTCAAATATCGATTTAGACATTTAGCAAAAGCTGATATCGAAGTGAATTACAAAAAAATGAGTGTTGGATTTTCTTGCCGCTATAATAGTTATATGTCGAATATTGACAAAGTTTTTGAAGAAGCCATTGCAGGTAGCACATACATCTTGCCTGGCTTAAAAGAATATCGAAAAATCTACAACAAAGGTAATTTAGTTTTTGATGTGCGTTTGGCATATAAAGTAAATGAAAAAGTTCGTTTAAGTTTAATTGGAAACAATATTTTCAATGCTGAATATACATCAAGACCAGGAGATATTCAACCACCAAGAAATTATGCATTACAAGCCCAAATCAAATTCTAAGTGAAAGTACTAGGAATTATTCCTGCCCGATATTCATCAAGTCGTTTTCCTGGAAAACCTTTGATTGATATCAAAGGAAAGACAATGATTCAACGAGTTTATGAGGGAGCCTTGAAATCAGAAAAAATCGATAAACTTATTGTTGCTACAGATGATACAAGGATTGAAGAGGAAGTAAAACGATTTGGGGGAGAAGTAATCAAAACCTCTACAGAACATTCAAACGGAACCCAAAGATGTATTGAGGTGGCCGAGTTGTATCAAGATTTTGATATTGTAATGAACATCCAAGGTGATGAACCACTTGTGGATTTCAGACAATTAGACCAATTATTAGCTGCCTTTGAAGATCAACATGTCGAAATTGCAACTCTAGGAATTCAGATATCTAATCTGGATGAATTGGATAATCCAAATCGGATTAAATTAATAACCGATTTTCAGGGCAATGCACTTTATTTTAGCCGAAGTAAAATTCCGTTTGAACGAAACTCTCTTCCTAGTTATTCTTTTTTTAGACATATTGGTCTCTATGCTTTCCGTAGAGAAACGTTACTCGAAATCGCTTCGCTCGAAGAGAGTCAGATTGAGATCATTGAATCGCTTGAGCAGCTTCGCTGGATGTATTTCGGTAAAAAAATTAAAGTGATTGAAACTGAAATAGAAACACCAAATATCGATACACCTGAAGATTTGATTAATGTGTTAAAATATCTCTGAGATTTTTGGGAAAACTGATGGTTTTTTTTAACTTTGGTTAATGGTATCTTTCAGTGAAATTATTTCCCAATTATTAATTCGACATAATTGTGTTATTGTTCCAGATTTTGGTGGTTTCGTTGCACGAACAACCGTTTCTGAAATAGATGAAATAAGAGGAATAATTACACCTCCTAAAAAAGCTATTTTGTTTAACCAGCAACTTCTTTTAAGTGATGGTTTACTTATTTCTGAATACGCATTGACTAATTCCCTTTCATTTACTGAATCTCAGTCGAAAATTGACGGCATAGTTCAATTATGGAAAAGCGAATTAAAACAAGGAAAAACAATTTCAATCACGAAAGTAGGTGACTTATCGTTAAATGAGCAAGGGAATTTGTGCTTTGAACAAGATCGATTCTTTAATTTACTGTTAAATTCTTATGGCCTTGGTAATGTGAAATTTGTACCATCAATAGAAAAATCACAGCCACTCAAAGAAGAATCTACAATTAAGTTCGAAACAAAAGAACCGATTCAAAAAACACTCATCGAAAGAGCAGAAGAAGATGTAGATCTTTCCATTATTCAGCATCCAGCTATTTCTTCAAAAACTAAAAAATGGAAAGTAGCCCTTGCCGCAGCATGTATTTTGCCATTGGCATTTTATTCAGTTTGGTTACCTACTCAAACAGATGTTTTAGAATCTAAGATTTTATCTTTTACTGATTTTAATCCATTTAAAACTTCACCTGAGGCAACATATCGCTCTTCTAATATCTTGAAAGGTGAGGAAATTTTTACAGATATTACGTTGGAAGAACAAATTCAACAACTTGATCCCTCTGCGAATTCATTTTCATACGAATTTGATGATACTTTTTATTTAACTATTCCTTTAAATAAGAAGCCCGAAGAAGTTAATTCTCCCATAGAAACGATTCCAACAAATTCCCAAGTAAATCCTACTGTTTTAATAAACCAAAATCCTACTGCAACCCAAAACAATAGTACACCTTCAGCAGATATTCAATTTAACGGAGTAAAACCAGGCTTGAAATATGCCATCGTTGGTTGTTTCTCAGAAGAACAAAATGCCCGTAATTATGTAAATGAGTTAAGTAATAAGGGTTTTAACGCTAAATTCTTAGATTTTAATAATGGATTGTATCGAATTAGTATTGATGAATCCACCACAATAGATTCACTACAAAACACCATTCAAAAAGCTTCCTCTCAAGGATATAATACTTGGATTTTAAAATAAATTATCATGTTCAATAAACTATCTTTTTTAATAGGCCTATTCGCCTCATTCTTAATTTATGGTCAAGAATTTACGAATGCCGAAAAAAGTAATTACAAATTTCAAAAGCTTTTTCATCATGAGTCAACACCAGTATTGAGCCAGGGAAATACTGGGACATGTTGGAGTTTTTCAGCATTGTCATTTTTTGAATCTGAGATGATTCGTTTGGGTGTGAAAAATCCTCCAAATTTATCTGAAATGTACGTTGTCAGAAAAGCCTATGAATTGAAAGCAGAAAAGTACATACGTATGGATGGGAAAATAAATTTTGGTGAAGGAGGAGCTTTTCATGATATTCCATTGGTAATTAATACGTTTGGAATTGTTCCTTTTGAATTATATAATGGTTTGAATGGAGCTAAAAGTTACAATCATTCTACTATGTTCCAAGAATTAAATTCATCCGTTCAAAATACGATGGGATTTGTTGGAAAACCTGAAGGTGTTCCGCTAACCTGGATGAAAGAATATAAATCTATTTTAGATAAAAATTTAGGGAAAGATATTACAGAGTTTGAATGGGAAGGTAAAAAATATACTCCTCAAAACTTTGCTTCTTCCTTGAAGTTAGACATGAATAATTATGTGTCGTTAACATCATTTACAAATCATACTATTTATTCAAAATGCAAATTAGAAATTCCAGACAACTGGGCTTGGGGAGATAGTTACAATGTTGGATTAAATGATTTAGTACAAACCGTAAAATATGCTTTGGAAAAAGGATATACTGTTGCTTGGGGTGCAGATGTTTCAGAAAAAGGATTCAGCTTCAAAAATGGAATTGCCATTGTTCCAGAGAACTCAGCATCGATTGAAGTAAGTGGGACAGACAATAAAAATTTCTCTGATGCGGGAGCAAATCGAATTTCCAATGCATTTCTAAATCCAACAAAAGAACTAAAAATAACATCCGAAGTTAGACAAATGGGTTATGACAATAAAACAACAACGGATGATCACGGTATGCATATCGTAGGCTTGTATAAAGATCAAAATGGAAATGATTATTTTTTAGTGAAAAATTCCTGGGGTACAAATAACTATCCCAAAGGATATTTGTATGTTTCAGAGGCTTATTTTAAATTTAAAACGATTAATATTTTTATTCACAAAGAAGCTATTCCTGAAGAAGTTAAAAATAATTTCCCAAAAGGAACGTTTTAATGAACAACCAAATATGTAAATCATGAAAACAAAAATTTTTATCACTTTAGTTTTATCGACTATAATTTTAAATGCTTGTCGAAAAAGATTTGATAACGATACATCAGCTTTGATGAACTTTCGAATCGAAACAGCCTTTGATGAAATGACTACCATTTCGGATCAAGCTGTTACTGGTTCAATGGTCTTTCACAAATCTGGAGAAGTGATTTTTACTAAACCCGGTGAAAAACCGAACCTTTTAAAAAGTCCATGTAACGTAATAATTACATTAGATACGGCAAATTCAGTTAAAACCGTTACTGTTGACTATGGAAATACGAATTGTGATTGTAATGATGGGAAAACCAGACGTGGAAAAATAATAACTACTTTTTCTGGTCAATATTTAGCGCCAGGAACAGTTATAACTCATACTCCTGTAGATTATTATGTGAATGACATCCGCTATGATGGAACTAAAACAGTCACAAATATGGGGTTAAACACAAATAATCAACCCTATTTCAATGTTCAAATAGACGGAACAGCAACAAAAACTGATGGAGAAGTGGTTACTTATACCTCCACTAGAGTTAGAACATGGGTTCAAGGATATACTACCTTGACGAATCGTTATGATGACGAATTTGATATTACTGGTACTGCTACAGGTACGTTTTCAAATGGAGGGGGCTACACTGCCACAACGACAAGTCCAATACATGTCAAATTTGGATGTGGTTTACCCGTAAGTGGAATTCTAGAAATAACACCTCAAAGTAAGCCAATTCGAACGGTTGATTATGGTCAAGGTACTTGCGATACTCAGTTTACGGTTACAGTAAATGGTAATACGTACACTTTTGGATTTTAAATCACCCCAAGTTCTTTACCAACTTTAATAAATGCAGCAATTGCTTTATCCAAATCCTCAATCGAATGAGCTGCCGATATCTGGGTTCTAATTCGGGCCTGCCCCTTAGCAACAACTGGATAGAAGAATCCAATTGCGTAAACACCTTCTTTCAGTAATAAATCAGCAAATTTTTGAGATAATGCTGCGTCATAGAGCATTATTGGGACGATAGGAGAATCACCCGGTTTAATATCAAAACCAGCAGCAATAATTCGCTCCTTAAAATAAGCTGTATTCGCTTCTAATTTGTCACGCAATTCAGTCGTAGAAGATAAAATATCAAATACTTTTATTGCTGCACCAACGATAGAAGGAGCAAGAGAATTAGAAAACAAATATGGCCTAGATCGTTGGCGTAATATTTCGATAATTTCCTTCTTTCCGGTTGTATACCCTCCCATTGCACCTCCAAGTGCCTTTCCTAATGTTCCGGTTACTATATCAACACGATCCATCACATTACAATATTCAGGTACTCCCCTTCCTGTTTTGCCAATAAATCCGGCTGAATGACATTCATCTGTCATAACCAACGCATCGTACTTATCTGCTAAATCACAAATCTGATCAAGCTTAGCAATGTCCCCATCCATAGAAAAAACACCGTCTGTTACGATTATCCTATGACGTTGATTTTGAGCTTTTTTCAATTGCTCTTCCAAATCGGCCATATCAGAATGCTTGTATCTATATCTTTGAGCCTTGCACAGTCTTATGCCATCAATTATTGAAGCGTGATTCAACTCATCTGAAATGATCGCATCCTCTTCTCCAAATAGTGGTTCAAAAACACCTCCATTCGCATCAAATGCAGCTGCATATAAAATAGTGTCCTCTGTACCATAAAATTCCGCAATTTTAGCCTCTAAAGTTTTATGAATATCTTGTGTTCCACAAATAAATCGAACGGATGACATTCCAAATCCATGTGTATCCAAAGCTTCCTTTGCTGCATTGATAACTTCAGGATGCGAGGATAATCCCAAATAATTATTTGCACACATAATCACAACATCCTGACCGGAACTTACATGAACATTGGCCCCTTGCGGAGTGGTAATAATCCGTTCACGTTTAAAGATTCCTGCTTCATTTATTGTATTCAATTCATCTGCTAAAAAAGACCTTATTTTACCGTACATAATATTAAATTAGAGTTGTCAAATATAGAAATTAAAAATAAAAAAAGGCCACCCGGTCAGAGTAGCCTTTCTATCCATATTTTAATTCTTATTTTTTATTCAAAACTAGATTTAATTCGTAATTTACTACTGATTTTATTGTTTCGTCAGGTTTTTCTGTATTTACTTTAAATCCTTCAAGATTTAAATCTTTAAAATCCATCTCAAAATTACCCGAAATTGTAACTTTACTTCCATCATTCGTCATTTTCACAGGAATATCTTGTTTCATTTCTTTTCCAAGAACATTCACTGTAGATGATAGTTTTCCATCCTTATATCCATTTACTTTTACAGTTACTTCTGGAAATTTAGATACATCAAAATAATCTTTATCTGATAAGTGCTTCTTTAAGTAGGCTTTTTTATCATCCGGCATTTCCTTGTCTTCCACTTTAATTGAGTTCATGTCCACAACAAATTCACCCATTACGTTGTCAGTACCTTGCGCTGTTAATGAACCAGATTTAAATTTCAAGGAACCAACATGAAAGTCTTCCTCTGATTTTGAACCTTTCCATTTTAACGATGATGCAGCTGTATCAATTCCAAAATTAACTGATGCAGTTTGAGTTGCTGTTGAGGTTGCATTTTCAGTAGCTTCTTTCCCTCCACAAGAAGCAAGTACAAGTGTTAAAAACGTACTTAAAGCGATAAAAGATTTTTTCATATTACTAGTATTTATTTGTTACAAATCTAAAACTAACAAATGAAGATTTGGTTCACCTATGTTAAGAAAAATTAACGGACCTAGATATTAAATATCTTTCAATAATTTATCATCTACAAGGTTTGGCAAGGTAACTTTTAACAAAGGCTCTACTTCCATCGCCCTTTTAATGGCAAAAATGGCATTCTCATTTCTAGCCCAATTTCTACGTGCAATTCCATTATTAACATCCCAGTGAAGCATCATCATTAAATTTCGCTCTGAATCTGAAGAACCATCGAGTAACATTCCGAAACCTCCGTTAATGACTTCTCCCCAACCTACTCCACCACCGTTATGAATAGAAACCCAAGTTGCTCCTCGGAAACTGTCGCCAATGACATTCTGAATTGCCATATCAGCAGTAAATCGAGAACCGTCATAAATATTAGAGGTTTCACGATATGGGGAATCCGTTCCCGAAACATCATGATGATCTCGACCAAGAACAACGGGACCTATCTCGCCACGAGAAATAGCATCATTAAATGCTTTTGCGATTTTCATTCGCCCTTCAGCATCTGCATATAAAATACGTGCTTGCGAACCAACCACTAACTTATTTTCTTGAGCCCCTTTGATCCACTGAATGTTATCTGCCATTTGTTGTTGGATTTCGGAAGGGCTATTTTTCATCATTTCTTCCAATACATCACAAGCAATACGATCGGTTTTTGCTAAATCTTCCGCTTTTCCAGACGCACAAACCCAACGGAATGGTCCAAAGCCAAAATCAAAACACAAAGGTCCCAAAATATCTTGAATGTAAGAAGGGTATTTAAAATCGATGCCGTTGGAATCCATAACTTTCCCACCTGCTCTTGAAGCTTCCAATAAGAACGCATTTCCATAATCAAAGAAGTAGGTTCCTTTTGAAGTATGCTTATTAACTGCTTCAGCATGTCTTCTGAGGCTCTCCTGAACGTATTTTTTAAATTCACTCGGATTGTTTGCCATCATTTCATTTGAAGTATCAAACGACAATCCAACTGGATAGTATCCTCCCGCCCACGGATTGTGCAAAGAAGTCTGATCAGAACCCAAATCAACATGGATATTCTCTTCATCAAACTTTTCCCAAACATCAACCACATTTCCCAAATAAGCGATAGAAACCACCTCCTGATTCTCCTTGGCCCGCCGAACGCGATTTGTTAATTCATCTAAATCAGAAATTATTTCATCCACCCAACCTTGCGAATGCCTTGTATGTACGGCTTTGGGATTCACTTCGGCAGTTACTGAAATTACCCCAGCAATATTTCCGGCTTTTGGTTGAGCACCTGAC
>Ga0256304_1000157_pt1 | contig 10657 bp, 11 predicted proteins | sample ColtaT_25_FD_183802 | JGI IMG/M metagenome (GOLD analysis project Ga0256304, IMG submission 183802) | Metatranscriptome of freshwater microbial communities from Columbia River, Oregon, United States - Colum_Yuk_RepA_8d (Metagenome... | ecosystem: Environmental > Aquatic > Freshwater > River...
ATGCACATTCTTGGCCACATCGACGCCGAACAGCACCGCGCTGTCACCCTCGTCGCGCACCACCAGGCTGGTCGCAGCCTCGGCCATGAATGGCGTGGGCGCCTCGCCCTTGGGGTATACCACCGACGGCGTGATGAGCCGTTTGTCGTCGGGGTAGCTGATGTCGTATTGGTGCGAGAAATTCAGCACCGAGCCATCACTGAGCGATGCCGCCAACTCACCTCGCTCGGCAGACACTTCGGTGACGGCGACCACCGTCATGCCATTGAGGGGCAGTTGCTGCTGCGCACGGACGGCACCGGTGGTGAGGTCGTAGAACGTCACCTGGCCCGAATCCGCCACCCGCATCGCGATCTCGCCCTGCTCTTCCACGGTGCTGTAAAGCGTCTTGCCGCCACCTGGCACCGCATACACGGGGCGCGGCTTGAAATCGGCAGATCCGAACAGCGGCGCAACCTCGCTGACGAGGTAGAAGAAGATCAGCAGCAGGGCGGCGATCACGCCCAGCCCGCCCACCCAGACCACCCAGCGGGCGGCAGTGTCTTTGAACGCACGCGCCTGAAAGGCGGAACCACCCTTGGTGATGCTGTGCGCGCCAAAAGCGGCGGGAGTCGTAGACGTGGTTTCGCTCATGTGCTCGCTCGTTGTCGCGTCGTGTTGCAGACGCATCCCTGTTCGCTTTCTTCAAGTTCTCGGCTGCGCCAACCGAGGCCCTGAAAAAAACGCCCGGCGTTGCGGCCGGGCGGATTCTTGCAGAACAGCTCTTAAAACGACATCTGGGCGCGCACGGAAATCGCTTCCGGCTCGTCCTTGCCAGCGCCAAAATCAGCCGAGGCGATGTAGTAGTTCAGCATGAAGCGGACGTTCGGGTTCACATACCAGTTCGCACCCAGCGAGATCTGCGAAGCCTCGCACTTGGTGATCGACGGGTTGAGCGCCGCCACGCCCGTGGTGCAGCCACCATTGGTGCCAGCCTTGGTCTCGTCGTTCTTGGTGGACTCGTAACGCACCAGAGCCTCAACCGCGCCGAAGTCATTGATGGGCTTCGGCGAGCCGAAGGCGCCGCGGTCTTTCTTGTAAACCTTCTTTTCGCCCGTAATGAAGTAGCTGCCCTGCACGTAGTAGGCGGTCACGTCGGCATCTTTCGGCGCGGTGGCAGAGCCAAACGCGTCGCTCAGCGTGGCCTTGGCGTATTCAGCCTGGGCGGTGAACGGCCCATACGAACCAGCCAGTTCACCGTGGATCGTGCTCTGCGTTCCGAAGCCGCTGGCGAGAGCAGCACCGGCGTTGCCGAAGCCGAGGCTGATGCCACGACGACCGCCGTAGACGAACACCGGGTTGGCCGAAGCCGAGGCGGCGTCTTCGCGGTCGGTGCTGTAAGCCAGCGCGACGTGGACGGTGCGGCCGTCATCCGACAGCGGGAACCAGTAGCCGCGACCGCCGAAGGAGTGACCTTCCGTGGTCTGGGTGGCATCACCCAGGGTCGAGGCATAGACGCCGTAGCCATAGGTATCCGTATTGCCCTTGTAGAACAGGCCGGTCAGATACTGGCGTCCGTTGTAGATACCGGTCTGCGAGGCATTGGGGCGCTCCATGAAGCTCAGGTCGTTGGAGCTGGTCAGCTCTTCCATGCCGCGGAAGGGCTTGTGCTGACCGATGATCAGCTTGCCAGGACCAACCTGCGTGCCAATCCACATCTCGCGAAAGGTGCGGCCGTCGGCACTGCCGGCGCGGCTGAAGTCATTCTCGAATTTGTAGTCCCAGCCGTAGGCCTTGCCGGTGAGGGTCAGGTAAGCGCGGCGGAAAGCAGCGCCGCCACGGTTAGCACCGTTGGCAACCACGCCGGAGCCGAAGGCGGTGGTGCCGATCTTGGCGTCGGTGTCTTCGGAAAAGCTGTAGTAATCGAACTGGATGCGGCCGCCGACGGTGGCCTCGAAACGACCGTCTTCGGTCTTGATCTTGATGCCGCCCTTGGTCTCGGCCGGATCGGCGTAGACGTTGGCTGCGGCGGCGGCCAGCACGGCGAGTGCTGCGACTTTAAGAGTGTTGCTCACGGTGAATCTCCCGTTGGGTTGAGGGTTTTGCGTGTGTCTTTATGGAATGTGCTGCTCGAAACCGGCTGGCGCGAGAGATCTCGCCAGCCTCAAACGACGCGCGCCGCTTACTGGATCTTTGCCAGTTCTTTTGCAGCCAGAGCCGCAGGCAAGGGGATGTAGCCATCCTTGACGACGGTGTTCTGACCAGCCTTGGAGAGCACCATCTTGAAGAACTCGGCTTCCATCGGCGCCAGCGGCTTGTTGGGCGCCTTGTTGACGTAGACATAGAGGATGCGGGCCAGCGGATACTTACCGGAGGTGGCGTTCTCTTCGGTGGCTTCTTCGACTTCGCCGCCGTCCTTCTTGGCGAGGGGCACCGCGCGAACACCGGCGGTCTTGTAGCCGATACCGGAGTAGCCGATGGCATTCAGGCCACCTGCCACCGACTGCACGACCGAGGCGGAACCCGGCTGCTCGCCCACGGTGTTCTTGAAGTCACCCTTGCACAGCGCGTTGTCTTTGAAATAACCGTAGGTGCCGGACACCGAGTTGCGGCCGTAGAGCTGCACCGGCTTGCTCGCCCAGTCGCCCGTGAGGCCCAGATCGCCCCAGCGCTTGATGTCCTTGCCGCCGCACTTGCGGGTGGCGCTGAAGATGCCGTCCACCTGTGCGATGGAGAGGCTCTTGATCGGGTTGTCCTTGTTCACGAACACGGCCAGCGCGTCGATGGCAACACCCACGGCGGTGGGCTTGTAGCCGTATTTCTTCTCGAAGGCCTGGATTTCCTGGTCCTTCATCAAGCGGCTCATGGGGCCGAAGTTGGCGGTGCCTTCAGTCAGCGCCGGCGGCGCGGTGGATGAACCCGCACCCTGGATCTGCACGTTGACGTTGGGGTAGAACTTGTTGAAATCCTCGGCCCAGAGGGTCATGAGGTTGTTCAAGGTGTCGCTGCCGACGGAGCTAAAGTTGCCGGAGACGCCGGAAGTGGCCTTGTAATCAGGGAGTGCTGCATCAACTGCCGCGGTGGCGGAGGTGGCAACCACACCGGCCGCGAGGCCGAGTGCGACAGCAAAAGACTTCAATTTCATTCGGATACGCCTCATTTCAGGGGTTACGCAGGGATGGTGTTCCGCTGCGGTGTAGAGCTTATGAAAGGGCGGTGAAGGATTTGTGACAGTGACCCAGGCCTGCCGTGTGCGCGGCTGCGAGACTTGACCGCAGTCGGTAGTCGCATCGCCACGCCCTCACGGCGAAGCGGGTCACTCTCAGGCTGTCGCTGCCGACGCCAACTGAACCCGGTGCAGCGGGAAATGACAGGTGAAGGTGCTGCCCACCCCTACTTCGCTCTCGATCTTCAGCCGTGCCTCGTGCCGCTCGAGCGCGTGCTTGACGATGGAGAGCCCCAGGCCGGTGCCGCCGCTCGCGCGCGACCGGCCCACATCCACCCGATAGAAGCGCTCGGTAAGGCGTGGCAGGTCTTTCTCGCTAATCCCGATGCCGGTATCAGCAACGCTGTAGTTGGCGCCCTCGCCGTCCGCCCACCAGCGGACGCGGATGATGCCGCCCGGCGGCGTGTATTGGACGGCGTTGGCAATCAGGTTGGTGAATAGGCTCTGCAACTCCACATCGCGACCCAGCAGCTGCACGTCGTCGGCAATATCGGTCTCGAAACGGTGCTGACCGCCGGAGACCGTCCGCGCATCCTCCACGATGCGCGCCAGCATCGACGGAACATGCAGCACGTCCAGACGGGCCTGCTGACCCTCGGCTTCGAGCCGGGCGAGCTTGAGCAGGTCGGCGATCAGAGCCTCCATGCGCTGCGCCTGTGCGCGCATCTCGGCGATGGGTGCTGCCCAGGGCTTGAGCGGGCCGCTGGCGTCGCCGGACATCATGTCGAGGTAGCCGCGGAGCACCGTCAGCGGGGTGCGCAACTCGTGGCTGGCGTTGGCCACGAAATCCCGCCGGATGGTGTCGAGCCGCCGCAGGTCCGAGACATCCCGCACCACCAGCAAGCGCTGGCCGTTACCGTAGGGGATGATGCGATAGGAGAGCAGAACCGCGGTGTTGATCGGGGACGGCGCTTCGACTTCGCCGCTGTAGTCGCCATTGGTGAAATAGGCGGTGAAGGCCGGATGACGGACGATGTTCGCCACCCGCTGCCCAAAATCCTGGGGGCTGCGCAAGCCCAGCAGGGTGCGACCTGCGGTGTTGAACCACATGATCTCGCCCCGTACCGACAGCACCACAGCGCCGTCCGGCAAGGCTTCGGTGGAGGCCTGGAACTCGGAAACGATGGCAGCCAGACGCTTCTTTCGCTTGCGGTTGCGCTTTTGCAACGTCAGCAGGCTTTCGAATACCTCGCCCCAGATGCCACCTGGCTCCGGCAACTCGGTCTGCTTGGGCGCGGCAAACCACTTGCGCAGGGCGGCGAGATAACGCAGGTGCATCACCAGATACAGGGCCAGGCCCAGCCCCACACCCAGCAACCAGTGTCCGAACAGCGCCCCGATCAGCAACCCGAGAAATCCGCGCAAGGCGGCCTTGAAGATTTCCTGTTGCAGGGCGGGCGTCACGCCGGAGGCCACCGACCGTTCAGGCCTTGTCGGAGAATCGGTAGCCCGTGCCGCGCACGGTCTGGATCATGTTGTCGTAGCCGTAGGGTTGCAGCGCCTTGCGCAGGCGGCGGATGTGGACATCCACGGTGCGCTCCTCGACATACACGTTCTGGCCCCAGACGCGATCCAGCACCTGCTCGCGGGTGTAAACCCGCTCCGGGTGACTGATGAAGAAATGCAGCAGACGGTATTCAGTCGGGCCCAGCTTCACCGCCTCACCGCGGGCGGTGACGCGCTGGCTGGCCGCATCGACTTCGAGGCCGGCCACGGCCAGGCGCTCTTCTTCACCACCCGGCATCGCGCGACGCAACACCGCCTGGATGCGGGCGATGAGCTCGGGAAAGGAAAACGGCTTGCTGACGTAGTCGTCGGCCCCGATGTTGAGCGCGCGCACCTTGTCCTCTTCTTCGGCGCGCGCCGTCACCATGATGATGGGGATGTCCTTGGTGGTGGCCCCGGCCTTCAACTCCTTGGCGTATTCCACGCCCGAGAGGCCAGGCATCATCCAGTCCAGCAGGATCAGGTCGGGACGTGATTCGGCAATGCGCAACCTCGCCTCCTGGGCGTTGCCGGCCGGGGTGATGCGAAACTCCACCCGCTCCAGCGCGAACCGCAACATGTCCCGGATCGAGGCTTCATCCTCGACCACCAGAATCTGCTTGTTTTGCATTCCCATATCCCTGATTAAACGCTACGGATCAGGCTATTAGCAATGTGTGACAGCGGCGTGAAAAAACTGTCATGTGTCAGCCGCGTGAACAAAATCAGATGCGGCGAACGACCACGCTACCCGCCGAGTAGCCCGCACCGAAACCCGACAGCAGGCCGATGTCCCCCACGGCGAAATCGGCGTGGTGCTTGTGGAAGGCGATGATGCAGCCCGCCGAACTGGTGTTGGCGTATTCATCCAGGATCACGGGCGCTTCGGTCTCGGACGGATCGCGGCCCAGCACGCGCTTGGCGATCAGCTGATTCATCGAGAGATTGGCCTGATGCAGCCAGAACCGCTTCACCTGTTCAGGTGCCAGCCCCAGGTCAGCCAGATGGCCGCTGAGCAGTTCGGAGACCATCGGAACCACTTCCTTGAAGACCTTGCGGCCCTCCTGGTTGAACAAGGTATCGCTCCAGGAGCGCGGCTCGGTTTCAGCGATATTCAGAAAGCCGAAGTTGTTGCGGATGTTGTTGCTGAACTGCGTCTTGAGCCGGGTACCCAGCACCTCGAACTTTTCCTTCGATACCGCCGTCTCCAGAGGCTCCACCACGACAGCCGTCGCCGCATCGCCGAAAATGAAGTGGCAGTCGCGGTTGCGCCAGTTGTGATGCCCGCTGGTGATCTCCGGGTTGACGACCAGTGCGCACTTGGCATTGCCGAGTCGCACCGCATCCACCGCCGCCTGGATGCCAAAGGCTGCAGAGGCGCAGGCGACGTTCATGTCATACCCAAAACCCTGGGTGCTGCCCAGGTGCGCTTGCATTTCCACCGCCATGGCAGGGTATGCGCGCTGCAGGTTGCTGGCGGCGACGATGACAAAATCGACGTCCTTGCCCTCCCGCCCGGCATTGGCCAGTGCCTCGGCCGCTGCGATACCGCCGATCTCGACCATCAGGGAGGGCTCGTCGTTGCCGCGGGTTCGCACCCGCGGTCGCATGCGGTCGATATCCAGCGTGCCCGCCTTGTCGATGCTGTAGCGGCTCCTGATACCGCTCGCCTTGTAGATGAACTCGGTGGACGACATCGGCAGCTCGGCTGCCGTACCGGCAGCGATGGCCGCCGCATTCGCCGCATTCTCGCGCGTGGCCCAGGCGTTGTAGCAGGTCACCAGTTCGTCATTGCTGATCGAGTCAGCCGGGGTGTAGAGGCCGGAACCGGTGATGGCGACGCGGGTCATGGGCTGCACTCGTTTTTGGCGGGCGCGCAGTGTGGCCTAAGGCGCACTGCTATCGCCAGCCCGCGCCCTTGATCGCTGCCTGCAGCGCCTCGCGGGTGGCGCGCTCGTAGCGGATCGACAGGTGTGAACCCTGATACCAGCGCACCGGCATACCCCAATGCCGCGAAAGCAGCAGCGGCTGGTCTGGCGGAACAATACGATCGGCAGCGGCGGCAAACAGATGCAACCGTTCCTTGGCGACCAGCACGGGCCGCGCCAGTGGCGAGACCACGTTCAAGATCGAGCGATAGCGTGCCTCGGTGAGTCCGTGCTGGGCATAGAAGCGCTCGTGAAGACGTGGCAGGTGCCGCCACAGCACAGCAGCCGGGTCGGCCAGCGGCACACCGCCGACCACGAACTCCAGCTCGGCTTCAGCCGTGGCCAGCAGCGCGGCGTTGTAGCCACCGAGCGAAACGCCGTAGACGCCCACCCTTGGCGCGATCTCGCGGTCGCGCAGCCAGGCCAGCGCACGCCGCAAGTCCCAAAGCGCCTGAGTCTGCGCGTGGACAAGATCGAGCAGATCGCCGTCCAGATACTGGTCGCCCGACTTGGGACCGACCTTGCGGGGCCCGTGCAGGGGCAGCGTGGGCAGCAGCAGGTTGTAGCCCAGCTTCTTGTGGATCATCTCGGGCGGAAACAGGCCAAAGTCCATCCAGTTGTCGCCCATGCGGTAGCCGTGGATACCCAGGAGCCAGGGGCGATCCGGGCCGGGATGACGGAACACCCGCAAGACGCTGCGCTGGTTGGCGAGGTGCGCCGACCAGGCTGAGGCGCCCGGCAGCTCGGGGTGCGGCACGAAGCCGCTGGCGTAGCTGATGCGCTCGTAGGCCAGTCCCTTGTAGCGCCCGGACTCGCTGGTCACGCCATCGGGCCGTCGAGGCGTCTGGTGATAACGGCTGACGTCAGCGCTCCAGCCCTGCTCCTTGAGCACCGCTTCGAGACGCATGCCTTCCAGACACATCGCCTCGGCACTGGGGCCGGAGGGGATTTTGGCGACGCCGATGAAGTAGGCCAGCAAGGCCTCGTCAACCGCAGCCTTGGTATCGACCAGCGCATGCATCTCCGGTGCCTCGGCACCCTCGTAGCGCGGCTCGCTCTGCAGCGCGACGCGGCCAGCGGTGACAAAGGCCCACGCGGAGAGCAGGCCCGCAGTCAGCGCCGGCCAGCCCCCACCGCACAGCAGGGCCGGGATGGAAAGCACCACACCCAGAACACCGCCGGCTGCATGCAACTGGTGCACTCGCAGGTCATGAATCTTGGCGAACAGCGCCACCGCAGCAGCCACCAGGTAGGCGACGGGCAGCGCGGCAAAAATCCACCAGGACCACCCTGCCCCACCCCAGGCCCAGGCGGCGGCAGCGACGATTGCGACCAGTGCGCGGGGCTGGGTCGCCGGTGGCGGCCCTTGCCGCCGGACAATCGCCTTCACCGTCAGGTGGCGAGCGCCGCCGCCGCACGGGCAAGCGCAGCACCGGCGGCGGCGGCCAACTCGGCGGTCTTGGCATCCAGCAGCTTGCCGTCGGCATCGAATGCCTTACCGGCCTCGTTGATAGAGAGGGTATCTGGCAGCACGATACCGCCGAGGTAGCCCATCACCTCGCGCAGCTGCCGCACCGAGCGCACCGCACCCCAGCGCCCCGTGGTGGCACCGGCGATGACGACGGGCTTGTTTTTGAACACGGCGCCGCCCGGCGCGCCGGGTAACGGACGGGAAACCCAGTCGATCGCGTTCTTCATCAACGCTGAGTAGCCCCCGTTGTATTCCGGCTCGGCGATGAGAAAGCCCTGCGCCTCGACGAACAGTGTCTTGAGCTTCACCGCGGCGAGTGGGGTCTCACCTTCGATGTCTTCATTGAACACCGGCAGTTCGAATTCGCTCCAGTTGAGCACAGTGACTGTCGCCCCCTTGGCTTCGGCCCCCGCAGCCATGGCGCGGACGAGTTTGAGGTTGTAGGAGTCGCGTCGGGCACTCCCAGAGAGTGCAAGCAGTTGCAGCGTCATGGATCAACCAGGCTTTGAATGGAAATGAAGTAGGCGGCGACCAGCGACGTCGCGAAAGCGGCCTGCGCCAGCCAGTGCCAGCCCGCCTTGCGGCGGAGGCCCCAGGCACCGGCGGCGGCGGCGAGCGTGACGACGGTGTAGGCGAAGGTGAGTACGAGCAGGGTGTTCATTGACCCCCGCTGCTCGGGCGCAACATCCAGATGCCAGCCCAGCAGCAGCGCACTCACGCCAACACCAATCACCATGGAGGCGCCCAGCACGGCGAACGCCACATCCAGCACAAAGAGATAACGCATGGGATTTCTAGGGCAGAGCCTTCTTGAGTTTGCGCAGCAATTTCATGGCGGGAAACACCTCCCCGACCACCTTGGGCTGTGCCAGACCCACACGCAGCAGCGACATGGCGAAGGTGCGGATGATGCGATCACGCTGGTCGAATACGCTGTTGACCATCGGCACCCGGCGATCACTCATCACGGTCACGGCGTCATCCGGAGTGTCGCCAAAATTGATCTTGAAGGTGAGCCGCACATCCAGGGGCTCCTTGCCTTTGCGGCGGCGCTGGCGGGCCGGCTCAGGCACCTCTCTGGCGAGCGACGGGGCTGGGGATTCGGGCGCTTTGGCTATCATCGCTGAATGAACGTCTCGAACTCGAATTGCAGCAGCGCAGAAAAGATGCCGGATCGCCTCGTGGTGTTTGCACACGGCAAGGAAAGCGGCCCTTGGGGCACCAAGATCACCGAGCTGGCGGTCGTTGCGAAACGCCGTGGTTACGAGGTGTTGAGCCCCGATTATAGCTTTACACCCGACCCGCAGGCCCGCGTTGCACACCTGAAGCAGATCAATCCACAAGCCTCCAAATCGCTGGTGCTGGTGGGCTCCAGCATGGGTGGCTATGTGAGCGCCATGGCCTGCGCGGCCTTGAACCCCACCGCCCTGCTGCTGATGGCACCGGCGCTGTATTTCCCGGGCTGGGATGAGGAGCCGGAAGCGATCCCCAAGCTCACCAGCGTCGTGCACGGCTGGCAGGACGACATCGTGCCACCGGAACGCGGCCAGCGGTTTGCCGCGCGGCACCGGGCAGCACTCCATCTCATCGACTCCGGGCACACACTGAACGACCAGTTACCCTTACTCTGCCTGCTGTTCGACGACCTGCTGCGCCGCGCCACCGATCTCACGCCATGAAGCGACCCCCGCCCACCGATGACGCCCTGCTCACCGGCAGCCAGCGCAAGAAGCTCGACCTCGTATACCGCAAGGCCGAATACCGGGTGATTGCAGGCCACAAGACACTGGTGTTCCGCATCGGCGAATACGACGCCGCCACCGAAGCGGCGCTGTTTCAGCAACTGCCGGTCAAACGGGAGTGGGCCATCCTCACGCCCTGCAACCCGCGCTCGCAGGAAGCCACACAAGAGCTCAACAGCTTCTACTACCACGAGCTGCGCGACGTGCTGGCGCTGAGCCACAGTTTGTCGCTACCAGCGATCAACCACGATCCACTGGGGAGCTGGCAGGACGAACCGGGCTTCGCCATCGCCGATGCGGACCCGCTGCTGGTGCGCGAGCTCGGCAAACGGTTTTTGCAGAACGCCTACGTCTCGGTCAAGGCTGGCGAGGCCCCGAGACTGATCTGGCTGGCTTGATCAGCCGCGCTCAGGCAACAGCCCCGCGTCCCGAGGCGTAGGCAGCGACAAACTCGGGCGGCTGCCGCTTGGGTCGGCCGCTCAAGAAATCGACACAGACGAAGCGACTGGTGGCCCGCAGCACGGTTTTGCCATCGCGGATACGGATGATCTGGTAGCGCCGCCACATGTCGAGCCGACCCAAGTTTTCATGAATCCAGGTCGCACTCATCAATCGCTCACCCTCGAATGTGGGGACCAGGTAATCGAGCTCGTGCCGATGCACGACAAAGCCCGTGTTGAGCGCCCGGAACTCGGCCCAGCCCATGCCCAGCGCCTCGGAATGAGCCCAGGCCACATCCTCCAGCCATTTGAGATAGCTGACGTTGTTGGCGTGGCCAAAGGCGTCGATGTGCTCGGCCGCGACCGTGATGGGTTTGACGAACGGG
>Ga0256304_1000164_pt1 | contig 10521 bp, 11 predicted proteins | sample ColtaT_25_FD_183802 | JGI IMG/M metagenome (GOLD analysis project Ga0256304, IMG submission 183802) | Metatranscriptome of freshwater microbial communities from Columbia River, Oregon, United States - Colum_Yuk_RepA_8d (Metagenome... | ecosystem: Environmental > Aquatic > Freshwater > River...
CTCGACCCTTGGAGCGAGAAGCATGCGTTGGGCAAGGGCTACCAGTTGTCGCACTCATTGATAGCGATTGGCCGTGGCGAAATTTTTGGCGTTGGCTTGGGCGGCAGCGTGGAGAAATTGCACTGGCTGCCCGAAGCCCACACCGACTTCTTGCTGGCGGTGATCGGCGAAGAGTTCGGCTTCATCGGTGTGTTGGTGGTGATTGGCCTGTTCATGTGGCTGACGCGTCGCATCATGTACATCGGTCGCCAGGCCATCGCCATGGACCGCATTTTTGCTGGCTTGTTGGCTCAGGGCGTGGGCATTTGGGTCGGGTTTCAGTCGTTCATCAACATGGGCGTGAACTTGGGCGCCTTGCCGACCAAGGGATTGACCTTGCCGCTGATGAGCTACGGCGGGTCGGCCATCTTGCTCAACCTGGTGGCCATTGCCATGGTGCTGCGCGTCGATTATGAGAACCGACAGTTGATGCATGGAGGCCGTTTGTGAGCAACGGAACGGCTTTGGTCATGGCGGGCGGCACGGGAGGGCATATCTTCCCTGGCCTGGCCGTGGCCGAGCGTTTGCGCGAATTGGGCTGGCGCGTGCACTGGCTGGGCGCTCCGGCGCCCAGCATGGAAAGCCAACTGGTGCCGCCGCGCGGCTTTGCCTATGAAACCGTGGCGTTCTCTGGCGTGCGCGGCAAAGGCCTCACAACGCTGGCGATGTTGCCTTGGCGCATGGCCAAAGCCTTTTGGCAAAGCTTGCAAGTGGTGCGTCGTGTTCAGCCAGACGTGGTGTTGGGCTTGGGGGGCTACATCAGTTTCCCGGCGGGGTTGGTGAGCGCTTTGACGGGACGTCCCTTGGTGTTGCACGAGCAAAATTCTGTGGCTGGCATGGCCAACAAGGTGCTCGCACGTGTGGCACGTCGTGTTTACACTGCATTCCCGAAAGTGATGGACCAGGCCGAGTGGGTGGGCAACCCGTTGCGCCAAGCTTTCCTGGCGCAAGACCCGCCTGCGCTTCGTTTTGCAAGCCGAAGCGGCGCTTTGCGCGTGCTGGTGGTCGGTGGCAGCCTGGGTGCCCAGGCCTTGAACCAAGTGGTGCCGCAAGCATTGGCCCTGCTGCCCTTGGCGCAGCGTCCCCAGGTCGTTCACCAAAGTGGCGCCAAGCAAATTGAAGCACTGCGCGAGGCGTATGCCCAGGCGGGCGTGCAAGCCGAGTTGACGCCCTTTATTGAAGACACTGCGAGCGCCTTTGCGCAAGCCGATCTGGTGATCTGTCGGGCGGGTGCCAGTACCGTCACCGAATTGGCTGCCGTGGGCGTCGCCGCTTTGTTTGTGCCTTTCCCGCATGCGGTCGATGACCACCAAACCACCAACGCACACTTCCTGGTGGCACATGGCGGGGGCTGGTGTGTGCCTCAAAAAGAATTGACGGCCGAATCGCTGGCTCAGCGATTGGCAAGCTTGCAGCGCTCAGAGTTGCAGGCGGTGGCAGAAAAAGCCTACCTTCTAAGAAAGACAGACGCTGTGGATGTGATGGTCAAGGCGTGTCAGGAGTTGGCCGCATGAAGCACGCTATCCGACACATTCATTTTGTGGGCATCGGGGGCGCTGGCATGAGCGGCATTGCCGAAGTGCTGCTCAACCTGGGCTATGTGGTGTCTGGCTCAGACTTGTCCGACGGACCCGTTTTGAAGCGCTTGCAAGGCTTGGGCATTCAAACCTTTGTCGGCCATCAGGCGGCCAACATCGCAGGCGCAGACGCCGTCGTGACGTCCACCGCTGTCAAGGCCGACAACCCCGAAGTGGTGGTGGCGCATGAAAAATTGATTCCTGTTGTGCCGCGCGCAGTCATGCTTGCCGAGTTGATGCGCATGAAGCAAGGCATCGCAATTGCGGGCACGCATGGCAAGACCACGACCACCAGCCTGGTGGCCAGCATGTTGGCCGAAGCCGGACTGGACCCTACGTTTGTCATTGGTGGCCGCCTCAACAGCGCCGGCGCCAATGCCAAGCTGGGCAGCGGTGACCACATTGTGGTGGAAGCCGACGAGTCGGATGCCTCTTTTCTCAACCTGCTGCCCGTGATGTCAGTGGTGACCAACATTGATGCAGACCACATGGATACCTATGGCCATGACTTTGGCCGCCTGAAGGGCGCGTTCATTGAGTTCCTGCACCGCATGCCGTTTTACGGTGCTGCGATTTTGTGTACCGACGACCCGGCGGTGCGCAGCATCCTGGCAGATGTGTCCCGTCCCATCACCAGCTACGGTTTGGGCGAAGCAGCGCAGGTTCGGGCACACGATGTGAAAGCTGTGGGCGCGCGCATGCAGTTTCGCGTGACCCGCCGCAACGGTGTGACCTTGCCCGACTTGCAGATCGACCTGAATTTGCCTGGCGTCCACAATGTCTTGAATGCCTTGGCGGCTATTTCAGTGGCGGTGGAGCTGAACCTCCCGGATGCCGCTGTGCAAAAAGCGCTGGCGGAATTCAAGGGCGTGGGTCGACGCTTCCAGCGGCACGGAGAGGTGGCCGCGCGCCAGGGCGGACAGTTCACCTTGATCGAAGACTATGGCCACCATCCCGTCGAGCTCGCCGCAACGCTGGCTGCGGCCCGCGGCGCGTTCCCTGGGCGCCGACTGGTGTTGGCGTTTCAGCCGCACCGGTACACCCGGACCCGCGATTGCTTTGAAGACTTTGTGCAGGTACTTGGGCAGGCCGATGTGGTGTGGCTGACCGAAGTCTATGCCGCAGGCGAAGCGCCGATTGTGGCAGCCGATGGCCGTGCCCTGGTGCGCGCAGTCCGCGTGTCCGGCAAGGATGCGATTCAGTTCAGTCAAGACACAGAGCAACTTGCCCAGTTGATTGCTCAGCAGGCGCAGGATGGCGATGTGGTCATGTGCATGGGCGCCGGTTCAATAGGTGCAGTGCCCGCGCGGGTTTTGGCTTTGCAAGCGACGGCACCAGGAGGTCAGACATGAGTCACCTGCTGCAAACCTTGCCGGCCATGCCACCGTGGGATGCCTCGGTGAAAGTGGCCGTCCTGATGGGCGGTCGATCGGCCGAACGCGAGGTTTCCTTGATGTCGGGTCAGGGCGTGCTGCAAGCCTTGCGCAGCCAAGGCGTCGATGCGCATGCCTTCGATCCGGCAGAGCAAGGCCTTGAAACCTTGAAGCGCGACGGCTTTGCGCGGGCCTTCATCGCCTTGCACGGCCGCTTTGGCGAAGACGGCAGCGTGCAGGGCGCGCTGGAGTTGCTGGGCATCCCCTACACCGGTTCCGGTGTCATGGCCTCGGCCATGGCCATGGACAAAGTCATGACCAAACGCATCTGGTCAGCGCTGGGTTTGTCAACCCCCGCCTCGGTCTGGCTGCCACCTGAAGAGCAATCCGAATCGCGTTTGGCGCGCATTCCCGGTGAGCTCGGCTTGCCGCTGATCGTCAAACCGCCGCGCGAAGGCTCTTCCATTGGCGTGACCAAGGTGACGGCGGCTGCAGACTTGCCAGCGGCGGTCAGCCTGGCCACGCAGTACGATCCCGACCTGCTGTGCGAAGCGTTTGTGCAGGGCATGGAGGTGACTTGTCCCGTTCTGGGCAGTGGCGCCTCTGCCATCGCATTGCCCGTGGTGCGCATTGCGGCACCCGATGGTGCCTACGATTACCAAAACAAATATTTCACAGACGATGTGACATACCACTGCCCAAGCGGCTTGCCTGCCGCATTGGAGCAACGTATTCAGCAACTGGTGGTGTCGGCTTACCGGGCACTGGGCTGCCGAGGATGGGGGCGCGCTGACCTGATGATTCGCGCCTCGGACGAGCAGCCCTTCCTGCTTGAAATGAACACCTCGCCGGGCATGACCAGCCATTCGCTGGTGCCCATGTCGGCCCGTGCGGCAGGTATTTCCTATGAGGCCTTGTGCTTGCGCGTGCTCAGCAGCGCAACACTGGACCACACCCCGAAAGAGGCAGCCCAGTGAACGCACGCCTCAATGCCACCCTGGACATGCCCTTGGTCATTCCGTTGGATGTCAAGCTCATGAACATGGCCGCCACGGTCATGGCCCTGGGGTGTGCGTTGCTGGTCATTGCAGCCTTGGTGTGGTGGTTGCTGCGCTTGCCACTGTTTGCCTTGGCTGGCATCACGGTGACGGGCGAAGTCGAGCACAACAATGTGGTCACCCTGCGCGCCAACGTCACCCCTAAATTGAATGGCAATTTTTTCACAGTCGACCTGGCCCAGGCCCGCAAAGTGTTTGAGTCGGTGCCTTGGGTGCGCCAGGCCGTGGTCCAGCGAGAGTTTCCCAACCGGCTGCGCGTGCACCTGGTGGAGCACCAGCCCGCAGCCTTTTGGGGGCATGAGGGTGAGGGCCGCATGCTGAACCAGCAAGGGGAAGTGTTCGAAGCCAACCTGGGCGATCTGGAAGACGAGGACTTGCCCACGCTGCATGGCCCTGACAACCAGTCGGCCCAAGTGCTGGTCATGTACCGTGAGCTGGCGTCGGTCTTCCAGGACCTGGGGCTGCCCATGGAAGGGCTGGAGTTGACCGCACGCGGCAGTTGGCGCGCCCATCTGGGCAAGCGCGCCGTGGTGGAAATGGGGCGTGGCACGCCCGAGGAGCTCAAGGCGAGATTGCAACCCTTTGTTCAAACGTTGCCCAGTGTGGCATCGCGCAATGGAAGGAAAGTGGCTGCACTGGAATCGGCAGATTTGCGGCATGAAAACGGTTATGCCTTGCGCATGCGCGGCATCACCACGGTGGATCCACAACAGGTGAAGAAATAAGGCACGAGGTCTCTCTATGGCAAAAGAGTACAAGGATTTGGTGGTCGGGCTGGACATTGGTACCAGCAAGGTCATGGCAGTGGTGGCAGAAGTGTTGCCGGGAGGCGAAATGAAAATCGCTGGGCTCGGCGTATCTACCAGCAGCGGCCTCAAGCGTGGCGTGGTGGTCAATATCGATGCCACGGTGCAAAGCATTCAGCAAGCCTTGAAAGAGGCCGAACTGATGGCCGATTGCAAAATCACCCGGGTCTATACCGGCATCACTGGCAGCCACATTCGGGGCATCAACTCCAGCGGCATGGTTGCCGTGAAAGACCGCGAAGTAACTGCGCCCGATGTGGCCCGCGTTGTGGAAACGGCCAAGGCCATCAACATTTCCACCGACCAGCGCTTGTTGCTGGTGGAGCCGCAAGAATTTGTCATTGACGGCCAAGACGTCAAAGAACCGATTGGCATGAGCGGCATCCGTCTTGAAGCCAAGGTGCACATCGTGACCGGGGCGCAAAGCGCTGCAGAAAACATCATCAAGTGCGTGCGCCGCTGTGGCCTCGATGTGGATCAGCTCATGCTGAACCCTTTGGCCTCGAGTTTGTCAGTGTTGACCGCAGACGAGAAAGACCTGGGCGTGGCGCTGGTGGACATTGGCGCAGGGACGACAGATGTGGCGATTTTCACGGGCGGTGCGATCCGCCACACGGCGGTGATTCCCATCGCCGGCGACCTGATCACCAGCGACATTGCCATGGCCTTGCGCACCCCTACCAAAGACGCTGAAGACATCAAGGTGGAGTCAGGCTATGCCAAGCAAATGCTGGCCGATCCGGAAATGCAGGTGGAAGTGCCTGGGCTGGGCGATCGCGGCCCACGCATGCTCAGCCGCCAAGCCTTGGCCGGTGTGATTGAGCCCCGTGTGGAAGAAATCTTCTCGCTGGTGCAACAAGTCATTCGCGACTCTGGCTTTGAAGAGGTGCTGTCGTCTGGCATTGTGCTCACCGGCGGCAGCGCGGTCATGCCGGGCATGGTTGAGCTGGGCGAAGATATTTTTCTCAAGCCCGTGCGCCGCGGCCTGCCCCACTATGGCGGCGCGCTCTCGGACATGGTGTCGCAGCCGCGTGCTTCCACCGTCATGGGCTTGCTCGAAGAAGCGCGCCTGGGCCGCATGCGGGGGTTCAAAGTGGCCCAAAAGAGCGGCTCGGTGACAACTGCTTTCGGTCGCATCAAAGACTGGTTTGTGGGGAATTTCTGATGAACCGTTTCAGCCTGCAATCTCACCTCCCGCGTGGCAGTCCCCCCTGGCCCAGTGGGCGATGTTGTCGATGGCGACCCTGCTGTCGGGGCGCACCGCCGCTCTCTTGAAGACACAAAGAATCAACAAACGAAACAAATAAACGGCAACTGCAACTTGGAAAATTGGAGAAAAGTATGAGCATCGAAATGATTGAAGTCGAAGAATTCAACTCAGGCACCCAGATCAAGGTGATCGGCGTGGGCGGTGGCGGCGGCAACGCGGTCGAGCACATGATTGCCAGTGGTGTCAAAGGCGTGGAATTCGTTTGCGCCAACACCGATGCACAGGCCTTGCGCGCCAGCTCGGCCCACAAGACCATTCAGCTGGGCCACAGCGGCCTGGGCGCAGGCAGCAAGCCCGAGCGCGGCCGTGAAGCCGCCGAAGCTGCCGTGGACCAGATTCGCGAAACCCTGGAAGGCTGCAACATGCTCTTCATCACGGCCGGCATGGGCGGTGGCACTGGCACCGGCGCCGCCCCTGTGGTGGCCCGCGTGGCCCGCGAAATGGGCATCCTGACCGTGGGCGTGGTCACCAAGCCCTTCGAGTGGGAAGGCGGCCGCCGCATGAACCACGCCGAAGCCGGTTTGTCCGAGCTCGAAGCCAACGTGGACTCGCTGATCGTGGTGCTCAACGAAAAGTTGCTGGAAGTGCTGGGCGATGACATCACCCAAGATCAGGCCTTCGCCTATGCCAACGATGTGCTGCGCAACTCGGTGGGGGGCATTGCCGAAATCATCAACGTGGAAGCGCTGGTGAACGTGGACTTCGAAGACGTTCGCACCGTCATGAGCGAGCAGGGCAAGGCCATGATGGGTACCGCCAAGGCCAATGGCCCGGACCGCGCGCGCATTGCCGCAGAGCAAGCCGTGGCCTGCCCGTTGCTGGAGGGCATCGACATGTCGGGCGCCAAAGGCGTGCTGGTGCTGATCACCGCTGCCAAGGGTGGCTTGAAGCTGTCCGAGTCGCGTGAAGCCATGAACACCATTCGTGCCTATGCCTCACCCGATGCCCACGTGATCTACGGCACGGCCTACGACGACAACCTGGGCGATGAAATTCGCGTCACCGTGGTGGCCACCGGCCTGTCGGTGGGCGGACGCCGCAACACCCAGCCCCTGCAGGTCATTCGCACCGGCACCGACAACGTGCCGTTCACGGTGCCTACCATGGAGTCCAGCCAGACGACCGCAACGGGCGGTGCCACCTCGATGGCCCAGCCCGACTACGGCAGCATGGCGGTGCCCAGCGTGTGGCGCACCAACCGTACCCAAGCTGCAGCCAAGGTCGATGCATTGGCCTCTGGCGGCATGGATGATTACGAGATCCCGGCCTTCCTGCGCAAGCAGGCGGATTAAAATCAAAGGGTGCTGCAACAAAGAACACTTCAAACCATCACCCGCGCCGTTGGCGTTGGCCTGCACAGCGGTCAGCGGGTGGAGTTGACCCTGCGTCCGGCCCAGCCGGACACGGGGATTGTGTTTCGCCGTGTCGATCTGCCGCAACCTGTCGATATCCCGGTGGCGGCTACGGCCGTCACCGACACGCGCCTGGCGTCCACCATTTCCCAGGGTGGCGCCAAGGTGCACACCATCGAGCACCTGATGTCGGCCTGTTCCGGGCTGGGCATCGACAACTTGTATGTGGATATCACAGCCGAAGAAGTGCCCATCCTCGATGGGTCGGCTTCCTCGTTTGTGTTCTTGCTTCAAAGCGCAGGCATTGCCCTGCAAAATGCGCCCAAGCGCTTTGTGCGGGTCTTGAAAACGGTAGAGGTCCGCGAAGGCCAAGGCGCCCAAGAAAAATGGGCCCGCCTCACGCCTCACCACGGTTTCAAGCTCAGCTTTGAAATCGACTTCAACCACCCGGCAGTGGACTCGACCGGGCAGCGCGTCGAGTTCGACATGGACACCGGTCGCTACACCCGTGACATTGCGCGGGCCCGTACCTTTGGCTTCACACGCGATGTGGAGATGATGCGCGCCAATGGCTTGGCACTGGGCGGTGGCTTGGACAATGCCATCGTCATGGACGATTACAAGGTGCTCAACAGCGACGGCTTGCGCTACGACGATGAATTTGTGAAGCACAAAATTCTTGATGCCATGGGCGACCTGTATGTGCTGGGCAAGCCCTTGATGGCCGCCTACAGCGCCTTCCGCTCGGGCCATGCCATGAACAACCGCTTGCTGCGCGAGTTGCTCAGCCGTCCCGATGCCTATGAAATCGTCACGTTCGACAACGAACGCGACGCACCCAGCGGCTTAGCCCAACTCGCGCCGGCTTGGTAACCTTGCTGTCATGCGCTTGTTAGGCATAGACCCCGGCTTGCAAACCACGGGGTTTGGCGTGATCGATGCCGAGGGCGGGCGCTTGGCCTATGTGGCCAGCGGCACCATTCGCACCAGTCGGGTGGCGCAGGGCGACCTGCCAGCGCGCATCAAAGTTTTGTTCGAGGGTGTCCAGGAAGTCATTGACCGCTATCAGCCTGAGCAGGCCGCCTTGGAAATCGTGTTTGTGAACGTGAACCCGCAGGCCACGCTGAAGCTGGGCCAAGCCAGAGGGGCTTGCCTGAGCGCCTTGGTTCATCGCAATTTGACGGTCGCCGAGTACACCGCCTTGCAAATGAAACAGGCTGTGGCGGGGCATGGGCGCGCAGCCAAGGCGCAGGTGCAAGAGATGGTGAAACGCTTGCTCCAATTGCCCGGCGTGCCAGGACAAGATGCAGCCGATGCCTTGGGTCTGGCGATCACCCATGCCCACAGTGGCTTGGCCTTGTCACGCTTGGCAGCCGCCGGGGCCTCGACCCGCAAAGTCAGCGGCATGTACCGCCAAGGCCGAAGTCATTGAACATAAGGTCGTTTGAGATCACCCGAATGCATTGTTAAATTATATCTAAATGGATATAATTTAACAATGTTTGACCGTCACAAACCTCTGTTCTGGGTGGGGTCCTCGAAGAAGGACTTGCTTGTGATGCCTGACGATGTCGTTGATGTTTTCGGATTCGCCTTGCATATGGCGCAGATAGGGAAAAAGCATGAGCAAGCCAAACCACTCAGGGGGTTTGGCGGTGCTGGTGTGTTGGAGGTGGTAGAAGATTACATGGGAGACACCTACCGGGCGGTTTACACCGTCAAGATCGCCGATGCCATTTATGTGCTGCACTGTTTCCAGAAAAAATCTAAGCAAGGCATTGAGACGCCCAAACAAGAAATGGATCGTGTGCGTGACCGCTTGAAGGCCGCACTTGCGCATGCGAAAGGAGTTTGAAATGAACGAAGTTGAAAAAGGGTCAACCAATATCTATGCGGACCTTGGGCGTTCGGATGCGGCAGAGATGCACGTCAAGGCCACACTGGCCGCGAAAATCAGTGAGATCATCAAGCAACGCCATCTCACACAAACCCAAGCTTCTGAAGTTCTTGGCATGCCGCAACCCAAGTTGTCAGGCATGCTGCGCGGCCAATTTCGAGGCATCAGCGAAGCCAAGATGTTGGATTGCTTGAATCGGCTGGGTCGCGATGTTGATATCGTGGTGAGAAAACCCTCCCGCTCTCGTCCTGCGGGGCGAACCAGCGTCGTGTTTGCCTGAGTTCAAAATCGATCTGTCTGAAGCCACAGATTGCTGCGGCCCTGCGGGCCTCTCAAGGAAAGGTGCGGGTTAGGGCAGGCGTGCCTGGGGCATGCGGGCCAGGATCACTTCGGAGCGGCTTTGCAGGTAGGGGGAATTCGGCAGGCGTTCGAAGTATTTGGGGCGTGGCAACATCACCACCAGGCGAGCGGCTTCCCAGGCTTGCAGCTGGGAAGCGGGCTTGCGAAAGTAGTGCTGAGCGGCGGCTTCGGCGCCAAACACACCCTCACCCCATTCCACGTTATTGAGGTAAATTTCCAGAATTCGGCGCTTGTCCATCAGCGCCTCAAGCATCAGGGTGAGTAAAAACTCTTGCGACTTGCGCCACAGGGTGCGCTCACCTGACAGAAACAAATTCTTCGCCAGTTGCTGGGTGATGGTGGAGCCGCCGACAATTTTTGCGGGCCGGTTCTGGCGTGCCTGTGCCTCAGCTCGCGCATTGCGTTGCCAGGCTTTTTCAATCGCCTCCCATTGCACCCCATGATGCTGAACAAAGACATCGTCCTCGGAAACAATCACGGCACGCTTCAAAGCGTCAGGCAAATGCGCATACGGCACCCACTGCTGGCGCCAGGCCAGCCCTTTGTCACTGTGCGCCAAGCGCCAGGCTTCAGAGCGCTGAAAGCTGGTGGACTGCGGATCTAATGCCACCATCAGCGCGATACGGCCTGCAAAAAACACTTGCAAGGCCAGCGCTGCCAGCCCCAACAAGCCCAGCCATTGCCACAGAAGTTGCCAGCGTTTCATGGTGCTGAAGCTCAGGGCCCGGTCAGGCGCGTTTGCAATACATCGCCATCACGTGAAAAAATAAAGCGTGACACCAAGGCCAG
>Ga0256304_1000171_pt1 | contig 10378 bp, 7 predicted proteins | sample ColtaT_25_FD_183802 | JGI IMG/M metagenome (GOLD analysis project Ga0256304, IMG submission 183802) | Metatranscriptome of freshwater microbial communities from Columbia River, Oregon, United States - Colum_Yuk_RepA_8d (Metagenome... | ecosystem: Environmental > Aquatic > Freshwater > River...
CGTTACCTTACTCTTTAGATTTTAGATTTTTATTATATGATGATGAGTATTGTGCTGATTCGTTCTTAAAGGTTGAAATCATGAATCCAAAAAGATTGTATATCCGATTGAGTAGCTTGGGAGATGTGATTCTCGCAAGTACTGCTCTAGAGGTGATCTCAGTTCCAATGTCTCATGAGTGCCATTGGCTCGTTTTACAAGAGTATTCTACCCTTCTAGAAGGACACCCTAGACTTAATCAAGTACTAACTTTTCAGAAGAAAGTTGGTTTGAAGGGTTGGCTTAGACTATGTAGGAAGATTTGGGAGTCGGAGTATTCAGAGATTTATGACTTGCACTGCAATCTCCGCACGCGATTGATGAAGTTATGTTTTGTTTGGTGGAGTCTTTCTGAGCAGAGGAAGATGCCACGTTGGCAAATGATCTCAAAGCAGCGCTTTAGACTTTACGGGTATTACTTATTGAAGAAGCTGTGGCCATCAAAATTAAGGCCACAACCTTGGGTACAGAGATATGCACAGTTTGTGGGAGGTACTGGATCTGAGCGTCCTGATTTGAGGTATTTACTTTTTCAAAACGATTTTAGTTTTCCTAGTGAATTAGTGGGTAAGAATTACATCTGTATTATGCCTAGTTCACGCTGGAGAGGTAAGATGTGGCCGATTCAGCACGTTTGTAGTTTGATCCAAAGTAAATTCGTGGATTTTACTCCTGTAATCTTAGGAACCAAGCAAGACCTTGAGAGTATTAAACTCTTAAAACAATTGAGTGATCAGGGTATCAATTGTGTCTCTGGAATTGGCCGCTGGAGTCTGAAGGAAACTGCATACATATTGGCAAGGTCTTCAGGAATAATTGGTGTTGATACAGGTTTAGTTCATTTTGCAGAGGCATTGGGAGTTTCATCGATCACTATTTTTGGTCCTACTACGCCAGATATGGGATTTGGTCCATGGAGAGCTGATAGTATTGCTCTTGGTTTAGATCTTAATTGTCGTCCTTGTAGTAAAGATGGGCGTTTTTGTTGTCGGCTTTTTCAGCCTTATCACTGCTTGAAAGGGTACACTGCAAAACATGCGATGAGTGAATTGAACTCAAGGTTTAAATCCGCCAGACCATAGAGAGGTCCTAGTGATTCGTTTAATCTTACTCGGAAGTTATCGTTGTCTGAGTCGTTTGTTAGTTGGTATTCTCTGGAGAGTTTTTTTTCAGAACAAAGGAGGCAGGAAAGTCTTCCCTATGTGCTGAAGAGCGTAGGTGCATCAGGGTCCTCAGGTATCCCCCGAGTGTGGTTTCATGCATCAAGTGTGGGTGAGTTGGAGTGTATTTCAACCTTAATTTTTAAAGCTGCTGACGTGGGGTATGAAATTGTAGTCACTGTACTGAGTGAGTCTGCTCACGAGGCTTTGCATGCTCTAGATAATAAATTAAAAAAACAATCTAACAGGGTATTGTTTGTAGGGTACTGTCCATTAGAGGGTAGTTGGTTTTCAGCCTTGTCTGTATTGAGGCCTTCAATATTTGTTACAGTAAAATATGAAGCATGGCCGGATCTTTGGACAAGCTTGACTCAGTTGGAGATTCCTCTTTTTGTGATTTCAGCTCAGATGAGAAAATCATTGAAAATAGTCCGCTCGATGTGTATGGCTCTTCTCGGTCGATTTCCTCATCTTTTCTTCTTCATATCTCAACCTGAAAATAGAGATTCTTTGAGAGATGGCTTTCCTAATTCTCAGATTGAGTGTGTAGGGGAACCTAGATGGGACCGAGTTTATCAAAGAAAAGCTATAGGTAATTCTAGGGTTCAGGAGCTAATGACGAGTTTAGAAAAAAAAATTACAAAGCCATGGGGTATTTTGGGCAGTGCTTGGCTTGAGGATTTAAAGGTATTAGGCTCTCAGCTTCTGGTAGATCAAGGAACTCTTTGGGTAGTCCCTCATCGGGTGGATGCTCACTCAGTTGTAAAAGTTTGTGAGTATTTGAGAGGAGAGATTGGATTAAATCCTATTTGTACCTCAAATCGAAGTCAAATGTTCCGGGCCTTGGATCAACTAGCTGATAGCGCGAAGACTCCGATTTGTATCGTAGTCGATGAAATGGGATTTTTAAGTGAACTTTATGCAGTTGCAGCATGGGTATTTATAGGGGGTGGTTTTGCTCAAGGAGTTCATAGCACAATTGAACCCGCAATTTATGGAGTGCCAATCGCCTGTGGGCCAAAGGGTGTGGAAAGGTTTGTTGAGACTGGAGAGCTACAGAAAACGGGGCAGCTCACGGTGATTCGTGATTCTCATGGGTTTAAGAAATGGTTAACCGAGGTTGTTCTTATATATAGAGATCCTCAATACCAAGCAAAATGGATCAAAGATACTCAGATGCGTTTAGGGGCTACTCAAAAAATTTGGGATGCTCTCGAGAAAATGAGCTGAGCATGGTAAGCTTATTCTAATATGACAGATAAACTACCTGAAGTGACCTTGCGTGTGAGAATGAGTTTGCATGATGGACATTATGGAGGGGGACTGGTAGATGGTGCTCGAATTTTACAGCTTTTTGGTGATGTGGCAACCGAGCTTCTCATTCGTGTTGATGGAGATGAAGGGCTTTTTAGAGCTTACGAATCAATTGAGTTTTTAGCTCCTGTTTTTGCGGGAGATTATGTTGAAGTTAGCGGTCGAATTATAAAAATAGGAAATACCTCACGAACTATAGAGTTTGAGGCCTATAAAGTAGTCCGTTCCCTACCTGTCGAACAGGGGGGTATTGCGCCCTCCTCAGCTGAACTTCTGAGTAGCCCTTTACTTGTATGTAAAGCAAGGGGGACGTGCGTGACGCCACGTGAATTGCAACGGCTACGACAATGAAATTTAAATCTCAGTTTGATGTTATTGTTTTAGGAAATCACCCATCCGCTCTTTTAGCAGGCTGCTTGGCTGCTCAAAAAGAGCTATCCGTTTTGATCATTTCTCCTCAAGATCAGCCTGAATTTTTTAAAACGAGTCATGGGCAATATTTTGACCCTGAACCTAATTGGATTCTCGGTCTTGATTCAAAAACACAGGGGGCAGGACTTTTATATGAGTTGCTCACTCAAATACAGGATCCATCTGCTGAGAGTGATTTTTCATCTCTAGTTTTTCATAGCGGGATCTCTATTTCTACTCCAGAAATTAGAATGAATTTAAGATCTTTAGAGAATCTTCAAGTTGAGTTCAAGAGAGAGCTCACTGCAGAAGAGAGGAAAAGTTGGGGTGTTTCTGAAGTTGTTCATAACTTAAGAGCTCAGATGCTTCAGTTTTGGGCAAAGTATCCTGGTTTATTGGACGCTCCTGAATCTAAGACCATTTTAGAGAGAGTTTTTCATTTATTGAGTAGAAATAGTTACAATTATTTTGAGAAAGAATGGGATAGAGTTTTTTACTCAAGAAGGGAAAAATTTGAACAAAAGTCTAAAGCAGTTTTTCCGAAAGATACTCCATGGCTAAATCGTCATCTCAGGCTTAAGGATGTAGATACTAGGTTAAATCAACTCTGGAGTGCTCTTTGGTATGGTTTATCTGCTCAATCTATAAGTGAGACTAGTTTTTTTGATCTTTTTCATCTTCTCTGCTTAGTTGATAGTGGTGCAAGTATTGAAGGAGGTATAGCTAGGTTTCGATCGTTTCTCTTGGAATCAGCTGGGAAACTAGGTGTTCAGATTTCCCGTGAGCCTTGCCAAAGAATCTATATCAAGAACAATACCCTTATGGGTGTACAAATTGAAGGCTCAGGGGAGATGATTCAAGCAAAAGTGGGAGGAGTCTTAGGAAGGGCTGCGCATAAAGCTTTGCCCCTGACTCATCCGGTATGGTCCGATGTGAAAAATCTATCATTGCCCTCTGGTTGGCGTTTTACCCTTGCTTTAACGGTAAGATCGGAGGCCATCCCTGAAGGACTTTGTTCTCGTTTGATTTGGCAGGATAAAGGAAGCCCTGTACTAGAAATTGAAATAGTTCGGGGTAGTACCTATGACGAGAAGCGATCGAAGGATCAATCTATCATTCTTTATGTGAGAACAATTTTACCTTATGATCAGACCTCACTTACGATGGAAACTCAAAAGATTTTGGCTATGAGAATGTTTGCTCAAGCGAAAAATATTTTTCCATTTCTAGAGGATCATATTCTTAATTGTTTTCCTGATGTGAGGAGTGAGAGTCTAGGATCTGATCTTTCAAGAGTTTATTTATTTGGCAACTTAGAGTCAATTCCAGATCACCTGCTTGTCTATTCATCAAGAGTTCCTAGAGTGAATGGGTATCTTGGAATAAAAAACGTTTTTGCGGCGTCACCGGAGGTTTATCCACAGTTGGGGTCTTTTGGAATTGCGGTTTCGGCATTGGAAGCGACAGATGCTCTGGTGAAATTGAGTCGTAATCATGAAAATATTAGGATTTAAATTGAGGTTAAGGAGTGCTTTGTGATTGAGCGGTATACCCGTCCAGAGATGGTAAAAGTTTGGAATGATCGTACTAAGTTACTGCACTGGCTAAGAATTGAACTAGCTGTTTGTAAAGAGTTAGCTGCACGTGGGGTTATCTCACGATCTGATTGGAGAGAGCTGAGTAAAAAAGGTGAATCTTTAATTGATCGTGGTGGAGTAGATCCTCAGCGCGTTGCCGAGATTGAGAAAATAGTTAAGCACGATGTGATTGCATTTACTACAGCGGTTGCAGAGCAAGTAGGGCCTACATCTAGGTTTATTCACTTTGGTTTAACTTCTTCTGATATTTTAGACACTTGTTTAGCTTTACAGGTTCAAGAAGCTGGCATTCTTTTATGCAAGGCAATTGATGAATTATTGAATAGCTTGAATAAATTAGCTCACAAGTATAGGAAGCTGCCAACCATTGGTAGGTCCCATGGAATTTTTGCTGAGCCTACGAGCTTTGGGTTAAAGTTTTTGGGATGGTATAGTGAGTGGACTAGAAATCGAGAGAGGCTTCTCGGTGCCTTAGAGGAGATGAGGTTTGGGAAGCTTTCTGGTGCTGTGGGAGTGTGTCCGCATTGGGGTATTGATTTTGAAGAAAAGGTACTCGGACAACTTGGATTGAATCGAGAGCCCGTGAGTACCCAGGTGATTCCAAGGGATCGGCATTCAAATTGGATTTTTACACTATCGCTTTTGGGTAGTTCACTTGAGAGGATGGTAGTAGAGTTAAGGCATTTACAGCGCTCAGAAGTAGGGGAGATGATTGAGGGATTTCAAAAGGGCCAAAAAGGCTCAAGTGCTATGCCTCATAAAAGAAATCCAATATCTTCCGAAAATATTACTGGTTGTGCTCGAATGCTTAGATCTTATGCGCAGGCAGCTCAGGAAAATATTGTACTCTGGCATGAAAGAGATATTAGTCATTCTAGTGTAGAGCGAATGATTTTTCCAGACTCCGCAATTTTGTTAGATTACACCCTTCATAGGGCTTGTCAGGTTTTGAACTCTCTGGGTATAAAGCAGGATCAAGTCAGGAAAAATTTGAAAAATGCTGGTCCACTAGTTTATTCAGGTCACTATCTTCTTGAGTTGATTAAAGTGGGAGTAAGTCGTGAGCAGGCTTATGCATGGGTGCAGGAGTGCGCTTTAATGTCACTGGAGCATTCAGATAAAGAGTTTGTGCAGTTACTTCTGGAACACTCAGAGATTTCCAGCCGATTATCGGCCAAGAAGATTCGGGAGTTGGCGTCAGTTCATTATCAACTTAGAAATGTTGACAAGATTTATAATGCGGTGAAACAACAGGCTCGGCCGAAGAAAACTTATGGCAAAAAAAGGGAAGAGAATATAGTGGATTTTGGATAGGTTTATTTGATGATCAGGAGGCTCAGGCTACAACAGAGTATATTTTAATGCTCTCAATTATCGTGGGATCTTTTGTGCTTATTTTTCGGTCCTGGCTTGGTCCCATGTTTTCAAAAATGATGCGTAATATTTCAGGTATGATTGATAATCGCCTAAGTAAGGCAGATCTTCATACGCTTCGATTTTAGTTGAGCTCACTTTACGTTTTATAGCTCTCCGAGGAGTTAGCCTTTGTACGGGTTTGTATTATTTTTAGGAAGATTTAAAACTAAATGAATTTGTAATGGCTAGAATTGCGCTTCTTTTTTGAATTTACTTTTTTTGCTCCAGAAAATTGCTATGATTCGCAGACCTATGGAAACAAACAATCAGGTTCAGTCTGCAAATGATAGGGTTCATGAATCAAAAGCTAAAACGGGGAAAAAAAGTATGCCAGGAAATACATCATTAGGTTCAGCAGCATTTTTCTTAGAGGAGCAGCCTCAGAGATGGGGTAGTGTAAAGCTCTGGACTCTCACATTTGACTTGCAAGGAGAGAAAGTCAATAAGCTCAGCAAAAAAAGTAATTTCGGATGTGGAGGCTCTTCTACCAGAACTTGAGGGTCTTGCTAAGCAGGGTAAAATTGATGCCCTCGTTCTGTTTTCAGGGAAGCCAGGAAATTTTATTGCGGGTGCTGACATTGAGATGATTCAGGCCACCCAGACAGCTCAAGAGGCAGAGGAGCTCTCCAGGAGTGGTCAGATGCTGATTGATCGATGGGAGGACTTGCCGTTTCCTACTATTGCAGCTGTTCATGGCGCTGCATTAGGAGGTGGCTGTGAGTTTGCGTTGGCTAGCTCAGCAATTTTGATGTCAAATGACGCTTCAGCCAAAATAGGGCTTCCTGAAGTTCTGCTTGGATTATTGCCAGGTATGGGTGGTTGCATTCGGCTCCCAAGGAAGGTCGGTTTGGCTACAGCACTAGATTTGATTTTAACAGGAAAGACTTTGAGCGGAGAGCGAGCATTCAAGGCTGGACTGATTGAGGCATGTTTACCTAAAGAGAATTTTAATGAGTCAGTTCTGAATTGGGTCGCAGCTAATATTGCCAGTCTAAAGTCAGGTAAGAGGATCGCTAAAGAGCCCAAACTTGGCGGTGTGAGTGGAAAATTGGGTGAGTTAATGGAGGGAGTGCCAGGACGCTACTTGATTTTTAAGAAAGCACGTGAAGGGGTACTGTCTAAAACAAAAGGGCAATATCCATCGCCTCTTGAGATTTTGTCTGTTATTGAGGATACTTTTAGCGGGTATGGCAGCAAGTTAAAAGGAAGTGCACGGAAAGAGGCCATGATCAGAGAAGCTCAAGGTTTTGGTAAAGTGGCTGATACAGCCATTTCTAAAAACTTGATTCGACTATTTTTCATGACAGAGTCTGTTAAAAAATCAAAGGGAGTTGATGGTGCTGTTGCAGAAATCCTGAAAGAGTTTACCGTGCATCATGCCGCAGTATTAGGTGCTGGAGTGATGGGAGGAGGAATTGCTCAGCTTTTTGCAGATAAAAACTTGCCAATTCGAATGAAAGATTTGAATACTCAAGCATTAAGCTTGGGGATTCAATCAGCATCAAAAGTTTTCCAATCACAGCTTAGAAAGAAGAAGATTAATCAGAGGCAATATCTTCAAAAGCTCAATTTGATTGCTCCGGTAGTAGATTTTACAGGGTTCTCTTCCTTAGATCTAGTTGTTGAAGCAATTGTAGAAAACATAGAAGTTAAGAAGAAGGTACTGCAGGAGCTGGAGGGGCATATTTCTGATCAGTGCGTAGTTGCCTCCAATACTTCATCTCTTTCTATATCTGAGATGCAAAAAGTTTTAAAGCATCCTGAGAGATTTGTGGGTATGCATTTTTTTAATCCTGTGCATAAAATGCCTTTAGTTGAAGTGATTCAGGGAGAGCAGAGCTCACCTCAAGCAGTCTCTGCAGTTTTTCAATTGAGCAAAAAATTAGGAAAGACTCCAATAGTAGTGAAGGATTCTCCAGGGTTCTTGGTGAATCGATTATTACTTCCATACCTCAATGAGGCTGTCTATTTATTAGCAGAGGGGGTTGCAATTCCAAAGATAGATGAAGTCCTTCTTGAGTTTGGAATGCCGATGGGTCCTATGGAGCTCATTGATGAGGTTGGAGTAGATGTGGGTGAAAAGGTCTCCCATATTCTCTATAAGGCTTTTGGAGATCGCATGAAGCCTTCTCCTATTCATGGAAAAGCGGTAGCAGCAGGACGCTTAGGTAAGAAAAATGGTAAGGGCTTGTATCTTTATGAGGGGCCTAAGAAAGAGAAGAAGCTAGATCCAAGTGTTTATGATCTGATTGGAGTCAAGCCCTCTACTGACCAGGTGGCAAGAGAAGAAATTGTGGAACGTTGCATTCTTCCCATGATTAACGAAGCTGCTCGTTGTCTAGAAGAAAAGGTCGTAGGGTCTGCTGCCGAAGTTGATCTGGGAATGATCATGGGTACAGGGTTTCCTCCGTTCAGAGGAGGCTTATTGCGATATGCTGATACCCTAGGTATGCAGAATATCGTGGATAGACTCAGAAAATACGAGGAGCGATTTGGAGCTCGCTATACACCAGCTCCTGTATTAGTTGCTCGAGCTGAAAAATCTCAGAGCTTTTACTCTGAATAGACTGTAATTAGAGTTGAGGACTGCAGGGTGCTTGTTTCATCCTTCAGGGAAAGGAGCATGAATGAGTACTCTGCGGCATCTTTGGTTAGATCCCTGGACAATCTGGATTGGATTTCGTTACTTAAGGTCTAAGAAAAATTCTAAGTTTTTAAGTTTCATTACCCTGCTATCTATCTTTGGGATTGGTCTTGGAGTGTGTGCCATGATGATTGTATTGTCAGTCATGGATGGCTTTGAGGCAGAGCTCAAGAAGAGAATGATGTCGTCGCAGGCTCATATCATTATACAACCGACTGCGCAGGTTAATGGCTTTGATCAGGGGTATGTTGCTGATGATGCACTTCGTTTACCTGAATGGATAGAATATTTAAACTCTAAGAAGGCTAAAGGAAGAATTTTAGAGCTTTCTTCAGTACTAGCTGCAGATGTGATTCTGAAATCAGGTAAAAAAGTGATGGGGGTCTCGCTTAAGGGAGTATCCCAGGAGCATTTAAATAGGCTCAAGGAAAATCTCATGGAGTCCGTGCCGGGCTCAGTGCAATCGTCGAGTATCTTTTTGGGGCATGAGCTGGGTTTTGAGTTGGGAGTCATTCCAGGTGATGAGGTGACTCTGATTTCTCCTCTTGAAACTGAGGGCCCTATGGGAAATATCCCTCGAATGAAGCAGTATCGTCTCGGGGGGGTTTATCGAGCAGGAGACCCCGAGCAAGAGATTCATACCGCTTATACATCTAAGCGAACTACAGAGGCTTTTTTAAGAAGGGCTGATGTAGTGTCTCAGTGGGAGATTATCCTTGAGAAGTTTGAAGATGCTCCGCAGATGGCAGCTGAGATTCGCAAAATATTACCTCATTTCAGGATCAGAGATTGGATGGAAGTAAATTCTAGTCTTTTTGCCTCATTGAGGCTTGAGAGACTTGCAATGTCAGTGATTCTTGCTTTTATTGTCGTGGTAGCTTCATTTAATATTGTGACTACTCTCACACTTATGGTTTTAGAGAAGAGGAAAGAGATTTCAATTCTTAAGGCGATGGGAGCGCGAGATGGACAAGTAGCTGCTATTTTCTTAGCAGAAGGAATTTTAATAGGAGCCTTAGGTGTGGGTGGTGGCTTAAGTTTTGGTTTTTTGATCTGTGTTCTTTTGCGGCGTTATGAGTTCATTTCACTACCTGACATTTACTATGATAGAACTCTTCCTGTTACGTTTGATGGCAGGTATTATCTCGGAGTTGCGCTTTGTGCTATCATCATCGTTTTAGCGGCCTGTTTGTACCCAAGTAAGAGGGCAGCACAACTCAATCCTCTCGATGGGATCCGATTCGGGTCTTGAAGTGCTTAGGATTAGAAGCCAGAGTATCCTACATACAATAAGTTGATATGTTTTAGATGTCTGTACGTTCAATGAAGTGAATATCCGCTTTAATTCCATTATCCCCTTCGTTTACGTTAAATATTTTTTGAGAGGATTTACCTTCTGATATGACTAAAGAGGGCGCATTTCCATGTAATTCAGATACGCCTGGAACATTAAGTCGAGTGTTATTGTGTGCATTTCCTACAAAATGGATGAGTTTCTTTCCCTGTCTTTCATGATCGGTAATTACCTTGTTCATGTAGTTCATTGCTTTCCATCGTGGCACACCGCGCGAACCGTAGATAGTTTGACCCGCTCTATAAGAAGTCTGCGTATCAAAAGCAATGAGTCTTACTTGGTGTTTTCGTGCTGCCTCAACCATAGCTTTAAATCCATATTTTGAGTCTCTCACTCGATGCCCTCGATCGAGAGTTTCGAGGTAAAGTTTAAGTTGAGGAGGCATTATTGTAGATTGATCTAATATGTAAGAGTCAAGCATCGCTTGATAGGGTTCGTAAAG
>Ga0256304_1000176_pt1 | contig 10196 bp, 1 predicted proteins | sample ColtaT_25_FD_183802 | JGI IMG/M metagenome (GOLD analysis project Ga0256304, IMG submission 183802) | Metatranscriptome of freshwater microbial communities from Columbia River, Oregon, United States - Colum_Yuk_RepA_8d (Metagenome... | ecosystem: Environmental > Aquatic > Freshwater > River...
CCGAAACAACATATAACACAATATTAACCAACTAAAAAAATTAACTTATTTCGTCTTCTATCGGGAAAATTTTTCCTAAAATGGGACAAAGGATTAACAAACATTTGACAAAACAACATTTTCAACGATTATTTAACACTACGCATCGAATATTTAAAATTGGCACCATTTTCCCTTTTAGGTTGAAGCTTTCGTTTAGACCACGAAACATTAAACGCTAAAATTTAAACTATGGAAAATTTTACCAATCAAAAGACTTTTCCGTCTTTAAACAGTCTGAGATGGAACATTTGGAAAATTTCAAATGAAAAAAGATCAGAATCTGCTGCTTCAGGCAGGCCTGTTTTGTATTTAAAATCCTTGATGCTCACCCTTGCAATTTTTGTTGCGGGGATTGGGAGTTTGTGGGGGCAGGTAGGTGGTGCCAATGCCACTTACAGTTATGTTAGCACCCAAACAACTTCGACTTATGCATCGATTACAGGAGGGACAGCGCACTACTCAACAACGGCAACGAGCACAGACGGTGTTACAGCAGCAGTTAATATTGGTTTTAATTTTACATTTAACCATAGGGTTTACAGCCAAGTATTTATTTCAAATAATGGATTTGTAACTTTTGGCTCTGCACCTGCAACAACTAATTACACTCCTTTAAGTAACACAACTGGCCCTTACGAAGGAGCGATTTCAGGATTCGGGGCTAACCTTGCTGCTTCTACAGTTGCAGGTGCTGCTCCTGAAGTGCGTTCACAATTAACAGGTACTGCTCCTAATCGTATCTTCATTATACAGTACAAAGACATTAAAGGTAGCGGCGCTGCAACTGCACAACGCCTAACTTTTCAAATTCAATTAAAAGAAACATCAAATGAAATCGATATTGTTTATGGATCTGGTAATGCCTCTGGTACAGCAAATTTATTGGGGCAGGTTGGAGTACGTGGTAGCTCTCAAAGCGATTATTCCAACAGAACAGGTACTAACTGGACAACAGCCGCACTCGGAACGTTGAATACCAACCAAATTACACTGGGAACTACAAATGGAACAACAGTGCCGGCGGTAAATTTATGTTATCGTTTTACACCACCACCAGCAATGGCAGCTCCAACATATGCAACATTACCTTACACAGAAAACTTTAATGTTGATCCTTGGTCAGCTGGTACTTGGTTGCAATCGCTACCTTCAACAACAAGTGTAAGGACTTGGCCCGGTCGGGGAGACAATAGCTGGCGAAGAGACAATGTTACTACAGGAAATTCAGGATGGACGTCCTTAACCGGTGGATACACAGTAGCTGCGCCTGCAGCTAGTGGAACAGCAAGATTTCATTCTTATGATACTAGATCAGGTATCAAAGGTAATATTGACTTTTATTTAAATTTTTCTACAGCAGGTGCAAAGGTTTTAACATTTAATTATCTAAATACAGTCGGAACTGATAATCTTGTAGTGCAGCTTTCAACCGATGGAGGTGCTACTTTTGGCGCGGCTTTAAGTACACTTACAACTTCAGCCTCCTGGTCCACGCAAACAGTTCAACTCGGAACCTCCACTTCCACCAATTGTGTAGTACGTTTTGTTGCAACCTCAGACTGGGGATCAGGAGCAGCAGATATTGGATTGGATAACGTTAATGTAACTGTTCAAAGTTGTGCATCGCCAACCGCCTTGGCTATTTCCAATATTACTTCATCTTCTGCGTCAGTTTCATGGACAGCAGCTTCTCCTACTCCATCTAATGGATATGAATATGCAGTTACAACATCTGCTACACCTCCTGCTAGTGGAACAGCGACCGCTACAACAAGCGCAACTGCCACAGGATTAACTGCGAATACAACGTATTACTTACATGTAAGAAGCAATTGCGGTGGTTCTGGCTACAGTAGTTGGGCCACTTCAGCTTCCTTCTTTACTGGGTATTGTTTAGCATCAGGAACAGGTGCCAATACATCAATTACTAATTTTGTAACAACGGGAGGTGTAACCAATATTTCAAATGCCACGGGATTCTCTGCTGGCGGTTATGGTAATTTCACAGCTCAAAGCTGTTCACAGCTTGCAGGTCAGTCAATTGCTTTTACGTTAACCTATGCATCAAATCCAGGTATAAGCATTTACATTGATTGGAATAATGACTTGGACTTCGCCGATGCAGGTGAATTAGCCCTTACTTCAAATGGTTATCTTACGGGGCCAGCAACAGGAACTTTAACAGTACCCGCTGGACAGGCCGTCGGAAATTACCGAATGAGAGTTGTCTTGGATTGGAATGCATTTATACCAATTGCTTGCCCAACGTCAATAAATGGTGAAATCGAAGATTATACATTTACTGTTACATGTTCTCCGGCTCAACCATCAGCAATAACGGGTACGTTAAATCCTGAAGTTGGTTCTTCGCAAACATATTCTGTAACTGATGTTGCAGGAGTTACGGAGACTTGGTCTTTCCCTAGTGGTTGGGTAATTACTTCTGGTCAAGGTACTAACTCAGTAACAGTAACTGTAGGTGGCAGCAACGGAACTATTTCTGTAACTCCTTCTATTGGAGCTTGCAATGGAACTGCAAGAACTGCAACTACTACAATTCCTGCCTATCGATGGAAATATATTTCATCGAATTTAGGTTCTTCCACATGGACAGCCGGTGAAGCAAGAAATGTATCTATCACGATTCAAAATACGGGTACAGCAACTTGGAATTCAGTTTATGCAAATAACATTGGAGTGCGCTGGAATTCAACAAACACATCCCTAACGGGTACTCCGTGGAGTGATTTTCATTCGCGTGTGACAGTAGGTTCCTTGGCTCCAGGTGCAAGTGGAACATTTTCCTTACCAATAGAAGCCAAAAATGCAACTGCGGGTCCTGTATACAGTACTGATTTAGCAAATGGCAATTACTACCTTGCATTTGATATGGTTAGTGAAACGCAGTGTTGGTTTGCAAACAACACAGGAACTTGTGGTCCTGGAAATTCAGTATTTTATTCAGCTGTTCAAACAATCTCAACTACTCCAACGATTTCTTGTTCTGCATTAACTGCTTTTGGAAATGTGTGTACTAACGCTACTGCAACTAATTCATTTTCCATCTCTGGTGTTAATCTAACAAACGACGTTACAGTAAGTACTTTAACAGGATATACCTATTCAACAACAGTAAACGGAACGTATACTTCAACATTAACCCTCACACCTAGTGGAGGTTCTTTAAATCAAACAGTATTTGTTAAACTTACCCCAACTGCGGCAACTTCTTACAGTGGTACTATCGTTGTTTCAAGCACCGGTGCAACTTCTCAAAATGTATCTGCATCAGGGACAGGTATAGCAGGCCCAACTGTGAATGCAGGTTCAGATTTTAATTTATGTTCTGGACAAGTCGTTCCAATGAATGCTTCGACTAGTGCCACATCAAGTACTGGAAGTGCTAGTGCAACATACACAGCGGGCAATGGAAATTCATTGTATAATTTAGCTCCTACAACAGCTACTAATTCATCTTGCCCAATTCCTTTGTCTGTTACAATACCAGCAGGAGCAGTAATTACAGGTGTCAATGTAAGCTATAATATGACTGCTGCAAGTGGAGCTTATATGTCTGAGCAACTATCTTATCTTAAATGTACTAGCTCTGGAGGTGTTTCCGAGGCATCAATATCAGCAGGATCAGGAAATTTGGGTGGTACTATGCCTTACAATAGATCAAACCTTACAATTGCAAATGGAGTAACAGGTGGAGGAACAATTAATTTTCAACTACATGCTTTCCGTACTTGGGGAGGCGCAGGTTGCGAGGCAGTTTATAGTTATGTGAATAATAATTCATTTACTGTTACGGTAAATTATACAACTAACCCAACATATACTTGGTCTCCTGCAACAGGTTTATCGGCAACAAATATCTTAAATCCTGACTGCTCAACTACATCTACAACTACGTATACATTAACTGTAACTGGTACTAACGGTTGTTCAGCTTCAGATCAAGTGGTTGCTACAGTAGCAGGAGGTGCAGTTCCTACCACGCCAACGGCAGCGGTTTCGGGAGCATCTACCATAAATGTGGGTGGAACAGTAATACTAACTTCAACTGCAGGTGCCAACACAATTTGGTACACAGCAGCAACAGGAGGTACTGTAATTGGTACAGGGTCTCCTTTTACCTCTCCTACTCAATGTTCTTCTGGTTCAGTTACTTACTACGCAGAAGATAACAATGGAACATGCGCCAGTAACGCAAGAGGAGCTGTATCTTTCACGGTTCGTCCAATGGTATTGTCAAACCCATCTAATGGATTAATATGTTCTGCTGGTGGTTCAGTTACCTTAAGTGCGCAATTAACAGGAGCTTCTGGTATCACGTGGTCACCAAATACAAATTTATCTACCACTTCTGGTGCTTCAACTGTGGCTAGTCCAACGACTACAACTATTTACACAATGAATGCTACAGTTGCAGGTTGTGGATCTGTTTCAGGAACGCAAACAGTTGGGGTAATTGATGCGGTGGGATTCACGCCAACATCAACACCAACAGCAGTTTGTGCGGGTAATACGGCGGCATTGGCTTCTAATTTGTCAAGTTCAGGGTTTACTGTTCAGTCAATTACAAGTTCTCCAAGTACTCCTGTAAGTCCAACGAATTTGAGTAATGGTGGGGCTTCTCCAGTAGTTCCGTTGACTTCAGGTAATAATGACGATGGTGGTTGGAGTTCAATTCCACTTGGTTTTACCTATAATTTCTTTGGAACAAGTTATTCAACAGTAAACGTTGGGACCAATGGAGTAATACAATTTGGTGCCTACAATGCGAATGGTGGATTTACAGCGCCATATGGTTTAGGGGATTATACATTTACAAATAACTTCCCAACTACCCTTGAACCAATGAATATTATTGCTGGTGGTGCTTGTGATTTAACAATTACAAACGGAACAGTGCGATATTGGACACAAGGAATTGCACCTACTAGAGTTTTTGTTTTAGAGTATAATGTACTTGGTTTGACTTCAGGTGCTAACAATTTCCAAATCAAATTATTTGAAACCACAGGTATTGTAGAAATACATGTAACGTCAAATACTGCTCAAGGTGGTGTGAATAAAGTTATAGGTATTAATAATTCGAACGGAACAATTGGTAGTACCGCTTATTCAAGTTTCAACAATTTAACTAATACGGCTTGGAAATTCATTCCTGGAGCGAGTTATTCCTTCCAATGGGCAACTGCTGGTTCAGACATTTCGGGAGCAACCGCTACTACATATACAACACCGGTATTAAATACTCCGGGTACTGTAACATACAGTGTTGCCGCTACAAATCCGAACACGCAGTGTACAACAACGCAGTCTGTAAATATTACAGTAAATTCTTTACCTGCAGCGCCAGTTTCTTTGGGTGATGTTACTGCATGTAATACGGCAGGTTCACAAAACTTAGTAGTTACAACCGGAGCTGGTGAAACGGCAGATTGGTTCAATGCTTCAACTGCAGGTACATTGCTTACAGATAATAACACTACACATGCAACATCCACTGCGGGTACGTATTATGCTGAAGCAGAAAATACTACTACAGGGTGTAAAAGTGCGACTAGAACTGCAGTAACATTTAACTCTAATACTGCACCAACTGCACCAACTGCATCGAACGTGACATATTGTGAGGGTGCTACAGCAACTGCTTTAACTGCAAGTGCTCCATCAGGATCAAATACACAAAGCTGGTATACAGTTGCTGTAGGTGGAACGCCGTTAGCAGGCGCTCCAACGCCATCCACCTCAACTGCTGGTGCAACAACATACTATGTTGGAGAAACTTCTGGTGCAAATGGGTGTGAAAGCGCGCGCACAGCTGTAACTGTTACGGTAAACGCCTCTCCATCAGCACCAACGGCAAGCAACCCGGGTGCATATTGTCAAAACGAAACAGCTAGTGCACTTTCAGCAACGGCTTCTGGAGGCAATTCATTATTGTGGTATACTGTTCCAACAGGAGGAACGGGTTCTTCGACGGCAATTACACCATCAACTTCTGCTGCAGGAAGCACTACGTATTATGTCTCTCAACTTTCAGCTTCTAACTGTGAGTCTTCAAGAACGGCAATCACGGTAACAGTTAATCCAACAATTACTGCATCCGTAACAAATTCACCGTCTTCTACTTCAGCTTGTGGTGGAAATGCAATCACTTTCACGGCAACCCCGAGTAATGGAGGTACACCTACTTACCAATGGTATTTAAATGGTAACCCAGTTGGAAGTAATTCTGCAACGTATACAACGAACCAAGCATCAGACAATGCAGGGAACTATTCAGGTACTTGGAACAATGGAAGTAACCAAGGAACAGGAATGGGAGCATGGGCATTTAACGTGGGCGCGAACAGTGGTCAGTTTATCGGAAACCCTTCAAATGATGGTAACGGAACATCTGGAATTGGCACTACTGCACACGGAATTTATGCTACAGGTTCAGGTTATATCAATACAACAAGAGGTTTCTCTACACCAATGCAAATTGGAGATGAATTGAGATTCTACTGGATATTCAATTGGGATGCAAATGGTGGAAACAAAGGCTTTGACCTTCGTGCTGGTGGATCTACAATCTTCAATGTAAACAACAGTGGAAGTGCTGCAATTACAGTAACTGGAGGTGCTACAGCCGATGGTTCATATGGAACAACACCGATGTATGTTCAAATAACAAGAACCTCTTCGACTCAATATACTTTTAGTATGACAAGAAGAAGTGACGGTTCGACTTATACTACAACATTCAACAACACAAATGCGCTTGATGCTGTTAGTTTTTACATCGGTGGTCAGAATGATGGAAGCGGTCAACGTAATCTTTACTTCAATGGATTGGAAATGAGACCTCCTCAAGCAAATGATCAAATTTATGTTGCTATGACGCCATCAGCACAAACATGTTTATCAAGTGCTTCTGCTACAAACAGTAATACAATTGCTTTGACAAGCACGGCGTCAACACCAACAGTTGCTATTCAATCGTCAGTATCGTCAGCGATTTGTCCTGCAACGTCTGTAACGTTCAGCGTGAACTCTTCCGCAAACATGGGTGCATCACCGACATACCAATGGAATTTAAACGGAACGCCAATCAGTGGTGCAACAAGTGCTACGTTAGTAACAACAACATTGGCAAACAATGATCAAGTTACTTTAACAATGACATCTAGCTTAAATGCAGCATGTCTTACACAGTCATCGGCTACAAGTACATCAATTTCAACTACAGTAAACAGTGTTACAGCCATTTCAACACAGCCAACATCAGCATCAGCTTGTTTGGGGTCTTCTCAAAACTTTACTGTTGCTGCGACAGGAACTGGAACATTGACATACCAATGGAAGAAAAACGGTGTGAACATCACTGGAAATGCGACGGCAACATCAGCAACATTGACATTGTCTGGTATTGCGGCAGGTGATGCGGCAGACTATACTGTTGTAGTTACAGGAACATGTGGTTCAGTTACGTCGAGTGTGGCTTCATTAACCATTAATTCAGCAACTTCTATTTTGAATCAACCAATTGCTGTTACGCAATGTGCGGGAACAACTGCAAACTTCTCAGTAACTGCTTCTGGTCAAGGAACGTTATCGTACCAATGGAGAAAAGATGGTTCAGCATTAGCTGGTGAGACAAATGCAACTTTGGCAGTTTCAAATATCGCTGTTGCCAATGCAGGACAATATTCAGTGATCGTATCAGGTGGTTGTGGTAACGTAACCTCATCAAATGCATTGCTTACTGTGAATGCTGGTACAACTATTTCAACACAACCAGTTGCTTCTACATTGTGTGCTGGAAATACAGTAAACTTCTCTGTAACAGCATCTGGTACAGGAACACTTTCATATCAGTGGAAGAAAGACGGTACAAATGTTGGAACGAATAGTGCGTCATTGTCAATAGCTAATACACAGGCAGCAAATGCAGGAACATATACGGTTGATGTAACAGGATCATGTGGTACAGTAACATCGAATAATGCGTTGTTAACTGTTAATCCGTTGACTTCTATATCAACTCAACCGGTAATTACAACGCCGTGTATGGGTCAAACTGTTTCAATGTCTGTAACAGCATCTGGTACAACACCATTATCTTACCAATGGAAATATGGGGGTGTAAATATCTCTGGAGCAACAGCAGCAACATACAGCATTTCTAATGCCTCCTCATCAAATGACGGATCGTATTTGGTATCGGTTACTGGTGGTTGTGGATCAGTGAATTCAAATGCTGCAGTACTAGCAGTTGAAGCCCTACCAGTTGTAACGGCTAGTGCTACACCAACTGTTGTATGTCCTGGTCAAACATTAACATTAACAGGTGGAGGAGCTGGAATAGGCGCAAATTACACTTGGAACAACGGAGTAACGGATAATGTATCTTTTAGTCCATCTAGCTCATCAACATACGCAGTAACAGGTACATCGGCTGCGGGTTGTTCAGGTTCAACAAATATTACAGTAAACTTGAGTAATATCACAACACAAACGACTCCGGTTAATGGTGATGTTATTTGGCATGGTAGAACAAGTTCGGATTATTCAGCTGCAAGTAACTGGTCAGCCTACAATGGAACAAATTATACGCAAGCGACTAATGCACCTAGTTCTTTAACTAATGTAATTATTCCGCAAAACCAAACGTGTGTAACAGCGCAGCCTACTTTAATACTAAGTGGTACGGTTAACGCTAAAGACATTGTTATTGAATCAGGCGCTACCCTATCTTTGGGAAGTGGAATATTGAACGTGCATGGTAATTATGTCAATAACAATGTTCTAAATGCAGGAACAGGTACTATTGCATTTGTTGGATCAGGTGACCAAACCATTACAAAAACAGGAGGTGAAACCTTCACCAACTTGGTAGTAAATAAATCATCTGGAAATTTAGTATTGGCAAACAATGTAACTGTTACTGGGGGTGTAACCTTAACAAACGGATTGGTTGAAGTTGGAACGAATAACCTTGTTTTGGGTGGCGCAACACTAACGGGTGGTTCTTCTGCAAGTTATGTGAAGACTGCATCAACAGGTGTTTTGAGCCGAAATGTTGGTTCGAGCGCAATAACCTTCCCAGTTGGAAACAGTGCATACAACCCTGCAATGGTAACAAATACGGGTACTGTAGACATCTTCTCTTTACGTGTTATTGACAACGTAACGGCAAATGGTACAGGTGTAGGTGCACCAACTACAGATGCGGTAGTAAACAGAACCTGGATGGTAAATGAAGCAACTACAGGTGGAAGTAATGTTACATTGAGATTATACTGGAATGGTACAGGAGAACAAATCAATAGTTTCGATCCTGCTCAAGGTTTCATTGCGCATTACATCGCTTCGGCTGGTATGTGGGATAATATTGGTTTCTCTGCTGTTGGCACTGGTTATTTTGAAACCAACAACATCACGAGCTTCTCACCATTTACGATTTCTTCATCCACTACGTTTGCACCACTTCCAATCGAGTTGGTAGCGTTCCAGGCAAATTGTGCGGGTGATGACAAGATCAACGTAACTTGGACGACTGCTTCTGAGCACAATACAAGTCACTACATCGTAGAACATTCCAGAAATGGGAACGATTGGGAACAAATTGCAATGTTGGCAGCAGCGGTTAACTCCACAAGCTTATTGGATTACACATACGTTCATGAGAATCCAAACGCTGGAACAAACTACTACCGCTTAACACAATACGACAATGATGGTGCGTTTGAGCAATTCAATGCTGTAGCAGTTGACTGCGACAACATGAACAGCACCACTACATTGAGCACCTATCCAAATCCAAGTGCAGGAAGCTTCTACGTGAGCTTGTTCACAGAGGAAATGGAAGGCGCAGGAGTGCTTACCATCACAGATTCAAGAGGATCAGTGGTGCACACTCTGGATGTGAACATCCAAAATGGCAACTCGATTTTCAATATGGAGAATCTGAATGTTGCACCGGGAATGTACTATATACAAATAACAAATGGTAGCAATGCTACTGATATAGTAAAACATAGTTTGCGTTAAAACTAGTTTAGGTGGTCTGAAAAAAGGGAGGCGAATAGCCTCCTTTTTTGTTGCCATTAGTTTAATGAACCTTAAACCTTAAACCTTAATCCTTGAACCTTAAA
>Ga0256304_1000195_pt1 | contig 9782 bp, 5 predicted proteins | sample ColtaT_25_FD_183802 | JGI IMG/M metagenome (GOLD analysis project Ga0256304, IMG submission 183802) | Metatranscriptome of freshwater microbial communities from Columbia River, Oregon, United States - Colum_Yuk_RepA_8d (Metagenome... | ecosystem: Environmental > Aquatic > Freshwater > River...
CATGAACGCCCCCATTTCCTCCCCCGCCCTGTCCCAGGTGGAGCGCGCCGCTCGGCAAGCCGAGGTGGTCAACGCCCTGCGATCGCTGGTGCCACCCCACGCCCTGCTCTGGCAGCCGGAAGACACCGTGCCCTACGAGTGCGACGGGCTGACGGCCTACCGCGAGCGGCCGCTGGTGGTGGTGCTACCCGACACCGAGGAACAGGTGGCGGCGGTGCTGCGCGCCTGTCACACCCTGGCGGTGCCGGTGGTGGCCCGCGGCGCCGGCACTGGCCTGTCGGGTGGCGCCATGCCGCACGCCCTGGGCGTGGTCTTGTCGCTGGCCCGTTTCAACCGCATCGTGAAGATGGACGCCCGATCGCAGACCGCCGTGGTGCAGGCGGGCGTGCGCAACCTGGCGATCAGCGAGGCCGCCGCGCCACTGGGCCTGTACTACGCGCCCGACCCGAGCAGCCAGATCGCCTGCACCATCGGCGGCAACGTGGCCGAGAACTCGGGCGGCGTTCACTGCCTGAAGTACGGGCTGACCCTGCACAACGTGCTCAAGGTGCGCGGCTTCACTGTGGAGGGTGAGCCGGTCACCTTTGGCAGCGACGCGCTCGACAGCGCCGGCCTGGACCTTCTGCCCGTGGTGATCGGCAGCGAGGGCATGCTGGCGGTGGCGACCGAAGTCACCGTGAAGCTGGTGCCTCGCCCGCAGCTGGCGCGCTGCATCATGGCCAGCTTCGACGACGTGCGCCAGGCAGGCGACGCGGTGGCGGCGGTGATCGCCGCCGGCATCATCCCGGCCGGTCTGGAGATGATGGACAAGCCCATGACGGCGGCGGTCGAAGACTTCGTGCACGCCGGCTACGACCTGAACGCCGCCGCCATCCTGCTGTGCGAAAGCGATGGCACGCCAGAAGAGGTGGAAGAGGAAATCGGGCGCATGAGCGAGGTGCTTCGCCGCTGCGGCGCATCGCGCCTGTCGGTCAGCCGCGACGAGGCCGAGCGCCTGCGGTTCTGGAGCGGGCGCAAGAACGCGTTTCCCGCCTCGGGGCGCATCAGCCCCGACTACATGTGCATGGACTCCACCATTCCGCGCAAGCGCCTGGCCGAGATGCTGCTGGCGATCGCGGAGATGGAGAAAAAGTACGCGCTGCGCTGCGTCAACGTCTTTCACGCCGGCGACGGCAACCTGCACCCGCTGATCCTGTTCGACGCCAACGACCCCGACCAGCTGCAGCGCTGCGAGCGCTTTGGCGCCGACATCCTGGAAACCAGCGTGGCCATGGGGGGCACGGTGACCGGCGAACACGGCGTGGGCATCGAGAAGCTCAACAGCATGTGCGTGCAGTTCACCCCAGAAGAGGCCGAGCTGATGTTCGCTGTGAAAAGGGCCTTTGATACCAAAGGGCTACTGAACCCAGGCAAGGTGGTGCCCACCCTGCACCGCTGCGCCGAGTACGGAAAGATGGTGGTGCGTGGAGGACGTCTCGCGCACGGCGATTTGCCTCGTTTCTGAAGCGGATCTCACGACACGCATTGCCGGAACACTGGGGTACAGTGCCGGGCATGAGTGTGCTCTTCCCCTCGCCTGACAACCCGCCACAGCCGCACCAGACGGGCCTGGGGTGGGCCACGCGCGAGCAGGCACTGCTGCAGGAAATCGAAGCCCTTCGCGCGGAAAACCAGCACCTTCGCGAGGTCTACGCCAAGGAGTTGACGCTGGGCCTGGGCAAGGCCGCTGCCGCCCACACACAGCCCGAGCAGCTATTGCCCCTGCCGCTTGAGCACGCGCTTTCGGGGCAGGCCCACGGCCAGGACGACGCCCGACTGGCCTACGAGGCCCTGTTCGGGGCGCTGTCCAGCGCCTTTCCCATCGGCGTGTTCCGCACCGACCACGCCGGCCTGCTCACCCACGTGGACGCCCAGCTGGAGCAAATCTTCGGGCTGCCCAAATCGGCCTTCCCCAACTTTGGCTGGATGGGGCTGGTGCACCCGGATGACCAGCAAAAGGTGCGCGACGCCTGGGAACAGGCCGTGGCCAGGCACGCGGCGCTCAGTGTGGAGTTCCGCATCCGGCGCGAAGGTGAGACGCGCCACCTGCTGGTGCGCAACGCACAACTGCGCGACGACAAGGGCCAGGTGGTCAGCCAGCTGGGCTTCGTGCAGGACATCACCCCCTTGCGCCAGCTGGAGGCCGAGGCGCGCATCAAGGACGAGCTCAACCGGCAGATCATCGCCAGCAGCCCCGACTGCACCAAGGTGCTGAACCTGCAGGGGCAGGTGCTGGAGATGACCGCACAAGGTTGCCGACTGGTCGAGGTGGACGACTTCGCCGAGGTGCGGCTCAGTGACTGGACCACATGGTGGCCCGAGCCTGGTCGCCAGGAGGCGCAGCAGGCCATCACCACCGCCGCCAAGGGACAAAGCGCCCGCTTCCTGGCCTTTGGCAAGACCTTCAAGGGCAACGACCGGTGGTGGGACAACATGGTCTCGCCCATCTGTGACGCGCAAGGCACACCGATCATGCTGCTGGTGGTGTCGCGCGACATCACCGAACTGCACCGCCAGCAGGAAGAAATCCGGCGTTTCAACAGCGAACTCGAATCGCGTGTGCGGGAGCGCACCGAGGCGCTGGCCCGGGCCAATGAACGCGTGAGCGAAGCACTGACGGAGGCCGAGCAACTCTACGACCTCGCGCCCTGCGGCTACCACTCGGTGAACGCGGATGGCGTCTTCGTGATGATGAACCAGACCGAACTGGACTGGCTGGGCTACACGCGGGAAGAGGTCATCGGGAAAATGCGCTTTCGCGACGTGGGCCTGCAAGAGCACTGGGCCCTGGCCCACGAGCGGCTGCAGTGCATGCTCAGGGGCGAGAAGATCGATCCGATCGAGTTCACCATGCGTCGGCGCGACGGCAGCACGTTCGCGGCGCTGATCAGCAGCACGGCGGTGGTGGACGAGCACGGGCAGTTCGTGCGCACCAACAACACGGTGGTGGACATCACGCAGCGCAAGGTCGCCGAAGAGGCCCTGGCCGCCCAGACCCGGTTCCTCAAGACCATCACCGACACGGTGCCAGTCCAGCTGGCGTACTTTGACCGCGACCTCATCTGCCGCTTCGCCAACGCCAGCTACGCCCGCTGGCGCAACGCCGAACCGGACGAACTGCTGGGCCGCCACCTGCGCGACATAGCGCAGCGCCACGACTACGATCTGGCCAAGCCACGCATGCGCGCCGCCCTGCGCGGCACGCCTCAGCGGATGGAGGGCGAGCGCGAGCTGCCCGACGGGCAGCGCTTCTACGCCAGCATCGAATACACGCCCTTCGTGCACGACGAGCAGGTGCTGGGCGTGATCGTGCAGATGGTGGACATCACCGACCGCAAGGCATCGGAAGACCGCGTGAACCTGGTGAACACGCAGCTGGCCGAGGCGCTGAGTCAGGCCCGAGCCCTCTACAACCAGGCCCCATGCGGCTACCACTCGCTCGACCTGCACGGCACTTTCGTCTCCATCAACGACACCGAACTGGAATGGCTGGGCTACCGCCGGGAAGAGGTGGTGGGGCGCCTGAATTTCCGGGACATGATCCCGCCCTCCCAGGTGCCCCTGCTGGAGGCGCGCATGCAGCGCCTGCTGCTCGACGATGCACTGGAAGGCGTGGAGTACGAGTTGCGCCGGCGCGACGGCACCACCTTTCACGCCCTGCTGTCGTCCACCCCGGTGCGCGATGCGCAAGGCCAGTTCCTGCGCTCGAACACCACCGTGGTCGACATTTCCAGACGCAAGGCCGCCGAAATGGCCCTGCGCGAAAGCCAGCGCTTCCTGCAGAACATCACCGACCACGTGCCAGGCCTGATCGCCTACGTGGACCACCAGCTGACGACGAAGTTCGCCAATGCCGAGCACCTGCGCGTGTTCGGCAAAGACCCGAGGGAGATCATCGGCCGGTCGATGGCCGCGGTGATGTCGCCACAGGTGTGGGCAGAGGTCGAACCCCTGATGCGCGCCGCACTGCAAGGACAGGCGCAGCACCACGAAACCTGGATGGAGGCAGCCGACGGCTCCCCCATCTTCATGAGCGCGAGCTTCCTGCCCGATGTCAGCGAAGGGCAGGTGCGCGGCATCTTTGCGCAGCTCATCGACATCACCGAACGCAAGCGCGTCGAGGAGCGCGTGCTGCACCTCAACGACGAACTGGAGGTGCGCATCCGCGAACGCTCGGCCGAGCTCATCGAGAGCGAGCAGCGCTTCCGGCTCATGGTGGACAACCTGCGCGACTACTGCATCTACTTCATGGATGCGGCCGGCGTCATCACCGACTGGACGGACAGCGCGCAGCGCATGGACGGCTACCCCCCTGCCCAGATGCAGGGCAAGCACTTCGGCGTGCTCTTCAACAGCGCCGACCCGACAGCCGGCCAGGCCGAGGCCAACCGGGTGCTGCGCATGGCAGCCTCGCGCGGCCAGCACGACGGGCAGACCTGGCACACCCGCAAGGACGGCACCCGCTACTGGGCGCACTCGGTGCTGATCGCCCTGCGGGACAACGGCGGCGAACTGCGCGGCTTCGCCAAGATCAACCGCGACATGACCGATGCGAAGCGGCTGAACGATCTGCTGCGCAACATCAACGACGAGCTGGAGCAGCGGGTGGTGGAGCGCACCGAACAGCTGGTGGCCGCCAACCGCGACCTGGAGTCTTTCTCCTACTCGGTCTCGCACGACCTGCGCTCACCGCTGCGCCACATCGCCAGCTTCGTGACGCTGCTGGAGGAGCACCTGGGCGAGCGAGTGGACGAAGTGAGCGCGCGCTACTTGAGCACCATCTCCAGCTCGGCCCGGCACATGAGCCAGCTCATCGACGGGCTGCTGGCGTTCTCCAGGCTCGGCCGCGCGGCGATCAACCTCACCCCGGTGGACCTGAAGCTGCTGGTCAGCACCGCGGTGGCGCAGATGGAACACGAAACCACCGGGCGGGTGGTCGAATGGGTCATCGCGCCCGACCTGCCGGTGGTGCACGCCGATGCGCTGCTGCTGCGTGAGGTGTGGGCCAACCTGCTGGGCAATGCCGTGAAATACACACGCCCACGCGAGCGGGCCGTGATTGAAATCACCTGGCAGATGGACCCGGTGCTGGGCTACGTGTTCTCTGTCCGTGACAACGGCGTCGGTTTTGATACAAAATATTCCCAGAAACTCTTTGGGGTATTTCAGCGGCTCCACCGGGCCACCGAATTCGAAGGAACGGGCATCGGGCTGGCGCTCACCCGCCGGATCGTCGAGCGACACGGTGGCAGCATCTGGGCCGAGAGCCAGCCGGGCCACGGCAGCGTCTTTCACTTCTCACTTCCGTTCGACGGCCCTCGCGAAGCCGATACGCCCAACGACCACTCGCCCGTGCCCTTGGAACCATGAGCCAGAACGCCGACGTCATTCTCCTGGTCGAAGACAACCCCGCCGACGCCGAACTGACGTCCATGGCGCTGGCGCGTTATGGCTTCCAGCACCTGGTGACGCACGTCTCCGACGGTCAGCAGGCCATGGACTACCTCTTCCGGCGCAACGAGTTCGCCGAGCGCACCGGCGCCCTGCCGGCCCTGGTGCTGCTGGACCTGAAGATGCCCTTGCTCGACGGCATCGGCGTGCTGGAACAGATCAAGGGGTCGGAGTTGCTGCACAACATCCCGGTGGTGGTGCTTACCTCGTCGACCGAGCCGAGCGACCTGCTCAAGGCCTACAACGCCGGCACCAACGCCTACATTGCCAAGCCCACGGACTTCTCGCAATTCCTGGCCTCGATGAAGCACGTGTGCGAGTTCTGGCTGAAGATCAACCAGACGGCGCCGCAACCTTCGGTCGCCTCGGCGCGCAGCACCGGCTTCGGCGACCTGCTCTGATCCGATACCCGTGCCGTCGGCGCCTCACGCGGGCGGCGAGGCGACGCACAGGTAGCCGCTATCGGGCTCAGTAGATGTCGGAGTCGGCCCACTCGGAGGAGGGGCTGGCGTCGTCGGCGCGAGGCGTGACGTTCAGGTTGAGCACGAACACCACCTCGCCACCGAAGCGGCCCACGCCCAGGCTCTTCATGAGCTGCTGCTCTTGCTCGGGGCGCTCCATTCGCAGAAAACAGATGGCCTGTTTGGTGCCCTCGTGCATGGCCGTGAGGATGTCCAGCCGCGTGATGCGGCCGAACTCGCTGCACAGTTGGTGCAGCGCAGCCTTCAGGCTGGATACATCGCTGTGTTGCTTCAGGGCTGCTAGTGCGCTCATGGAGATCTCCCACTCAGAACGCCGGGTGGGCGGTGGTGGACTTCGTGAATGGTCTGCGTACTTCAGAGGTACCAATCGGGAGGACCAATGGTAGTCGAGTTGCAACAAGATCTAACATGCGTGTTACAAATATTCGATGCGCAATTAAATAGTGTGAAACTGTTCACGACTGACCCGATGGCACACCGCCAACCGGGTCGCGCCGGCTGCCCGGGGATGGCTATGCTTGCCCTCGTCACACACTGAGTTTTCCTGCCTATGCCGTCCCCCGCGAAACAGCCACCACCCGAGCCTGGGCAGTCCCCCTTCCAGCCCCTCGCGGCGTTGAGTTGCCAGCTGATTGATTGCGAAGCCGCCGTGGTCGCCCATCCGGCCGGCCCCGAATGTCTTGCCTGGCATGGCACCGATCTCGCCGGCGCCCAGGCGGCCATCGCACAGGCCGGGCCTGCCGACGGCGACAGCCCCGGCTCAAGGCGCTGGCCCCAGGTCACCGCCTTGAGTCTGGCAACGGAGGGCGACTCGGGCACCGCTGCGCCGTTGCTGCTGCTGTGCGGTCAACCCGGTGTCTGGGCGGCAGCGTCTCTCGAGCAGCTTCGGGCCATGGGTCAGCAGACCTGGGCCCTGCTGGTGCGCGGCCAGGAAGCGGCGCGCCAGCAGGCGGATCTGCTGCGCGACACGCGAAGCCGCCAAGACCTGACGGAACACACCGGTGGCGTGGGCAGCTGGTCGCTTTGGGTGGACACCGCTGCCCTGGAGCACTCGGGCGAGTTCGCCACCATCCTGGGGCTTCGCGACGGCCAGGCGCTGACCGACCGACAAGCCCTGATCGAGCGCTACAGCCCCGACTGGCGAGCCGGCATCCGCCAGTGGCTGGACCGCTGCGCCCTCACGGGCGAGGGTTTTGACGAAGAGATGCAGATCCAGGTGGAAGGTGGCCACCAGAAATGGGTGCGCACCGTGGGCACGGCGGTGCGCGATGAGCAAGGCCGCGTGGTGCGCATTCAGGGCGCGGTGCAGGACATCGCCGCGCAGAAGCAGGCACAGCAGGACACGCTGCGCCTGGCCATGCGGCTGACCACCACCCTGGCCAGCATCACCGAGGCCTTCGTCACGCTGGACCGGCAGTGCTGCTTCACCTACCTGAACCAGGAAAGCGAGCGCCTGCTGCAGAAAACCACGGGCGAGCTGCTGGGGCTGGAGGTCTGGCACGACTTCACGCCCGCCCTCGCGCAGCGCATGCGCAACAGCCTGCAACGCGCCCTGGACTCGAACCGGCGCGTGGAGTTCGAAGACTTCTTCCCCCTGCTGGGCAAGTGGCTTGAGGTGCGGGCCTACCCGTTCACGGAAGGCCTGGCGGTCTATTTCCGCGACGTGACCGAACGCCGTCGCTCGCAAGAGCAGCTCATGCTGCTGGAGACCAGCGTCTCTCGCCTCAACGACATCGTGCTCATCGCCGAGACCGGGGCCAGCCACCAGCAGGAGCCGCGCATCGTGTTCGTGAACGATGCCTTTGAGCAGCACACCGGCTACGCCCGCAGCGACGTGCTGGACCAGTCGCCACGCATGTTGCTGGAACTCGGCCCGACCGCCACCAAGCTGCAAGAGCTGGCGCGCGGGCTGCAGCAGACCCAGAAGGCCCGCACCGAGCTGATGGTCAAGCGCAAGAACGGCGCGCTCTTCTGGGTGGAGCTCGAGGTGGTGTCGGTGCAGGCCAATGCCGAGGAGGTGACGCACTGGGTGGCCGTGGGCCGGGACATCACCCAGCGCAAGACCGCCGAGGACATGATCCGCCACCTGGCGTTCTACGACGCCCTCACCGACTTGCCCAACCGCCAGCTGCTGATGGACCGGCTGCAGCAGGCGCTGGCCTCCAGCGCCCGCACCGGCGTCTACGGGGCGCTGATGTTCATTGACCTGGACAACTTCAAGGTGCTCAACGACACCCTGGGCCACCACATCGGCGACCAGTTGCTGCAGCGCGTGGCCCACCGCCTGATCAACAGCGTGCGCAAGACCGACACGGTGGCGCGCCTGGGTGGTGACGAGTTCGTGGTGATGGTGGACGACCTGAGCACCGACGCGGAAACGGCCGCCTACAAGGCGCGCCGGCTGGCCGAGAAGGTGCTCAACGCCTTGCGCGAACCCTTCCAGCTGACGGGGCACCAGCACTTTGCCACCCCCAGCATCGGCGTGACGCCATTCAATGGCGAGCAAAGCGATGTGGGCGAGTTGCTCAAGCAGGCCGACCTGGCCATGTACCAGGCCAAGTCGATGGGGCGCAACCAGCTCTGCTTCTTCGACCCCGACATGCAGGCCAGCATGAGCCACCACGCCACCATCCGCTCGGATCTGCGGGTGGCCCTGCGCGAGGGGCAGTTCACCCTGCACTACCAGCCCCAGGTGGACCGACTGGGGGTGATCACCGGGGTGGAAGCGCTGGTGCGCTGGCAGCACCCGCAGCGCGGCCTGATGCAGCCGGCCGAGTTCATCCCGGTGGCAGAAGACACCGGCCTGATCCTGCCGCTGGGGCAGTGGGTGCTGGAACAGGCCTGCGAGCAGCTCTCGCGCTGGGCGCTGCGCCCCGAGACGGGCAACCTCAGCATCGCGGTGAACGTGAGCGTGCGGCAGTTCCGCCACCCCGATTTCGTGGACTCGGTGATGGCCGCCATCTCGCGCGCGGGCATCCGGCCGCATCGCCTGAAGCTGGAGCTCACCGAAAGCCTGCTGGCCGACCGCATGGAGATCACCATCGAGAAGATGGGCATGCTCAAGGGCCTGGGGGTCACGCTGTCGCTCGACGATTTCGGCGTGGGCTATTCCTCGCTGTCGTGCCTCAAGCGGCTGCCGCTGGACCAGCTCAAGATCGACAAGGGCTTCGTGGCCGATGTGCTCACCGACCCCAACGACGCGGCCATCTCGCGGGCCATCATCACGCTGGCGCAGAGCCTGAGCCTGCAGGTGGTGGCCGAGGGCGTGGAGACGGTCGAGCAGCGCGACTTTCTGGCCTACCAGGGCTGCGACCAGTTTCAGGGCCACCTGTTCTCGCGCCCCCTGCCCATCGAGGCACTGGAGTCCCTGCTCACGCAGCCGGGCTCGGGCCTGCTGGTGCTGGGCTGAGGCCAGGTGGGCGCCCCACCAGCAGCTCCACGTTGCCGCCAGCGGCGGCCGTGTTCACGCTGATGGCCTGCTCGGCGCAGAAGCGCGAGAGGTACAAAGGCCCGCCCGCCTTCGGCCCGGTGCCGCTGAGGCCTTCGCCGCCAAAGGGTTGCATGCCCACCGCCGCCCCCACCATGTGGCGGTTCACGTAGACGTTGCCCACGCGGGCCAGCTGGGCCAGGGCCTCGGCCCGGCCATCGATGCGGGAGTGAATGCCCAAGGTCAGGCCATGGCCGAGGGCGTTGATGGCGCGTACCAGCTCGGCCGGGTCGCCACGCCAGCGCAGCACCTGCAGCACCGGCCCGAATATTTCCTCGCGCACCTCGCTCACGCTGGCCACCTCCAGCACCTGTGGCGCCAAC
>Ga0256304_1000212_pt1 | contig 9525 bp, 4 predicted proteins | sample ColtaT_25_FD_183802 | JGI IMG/M metagenome (GOLD analysis project Ga0256304, IMG submission 183802) | Metatranscriptome of freshwater microbial communities from Columbia River, Oregon, United States - Colum_Yuk_RepA_8d (Metagenome... | ecosystem: Environmental > Aquatic > Freshwater > River...
CAGGGAGGTACGCGCTCCACTGCCGATGCCTTGTGGCTCAACCTGGCCCTGCCTGAGCATGACGAGGCCACGCCTGAAGAGGTCTGGGCAGGCTTGCAGGCGCAATGCTCGCAGTGGAGTACCGCGCTGCAAACTGATCTGATAGAGGCCCTGAGCCTGCAAGTCCACCTGGGCAAGAAGCTGTTCATGCTGTCCACCGGCAGCCGCCGCAAGGTGGGTCTGGTGGCGCTGCTGGCCTGTGGTGCCATCCTCACCTGCCTGGACCAGCCCTATGTGTCGCTGGACCAGGCGTCGATCCAGGTGGTGCGCGACTTCTTGAACGACATGGCTGATCACCCTACGCGGGCTTGGCTGGTGGCAGATTACGAGGCCGATCCTGAGCTGGATTGGGGCAGCCACATCACCATCCACTGAACCTGCTGGGCAAAAAAATACCGTCGCAAATGCGCTGTATCCCTGATGGGGAGCGCACCGCGACGGTGGATTCAGAGCTTTTGAGCCAACCGGGTTATACCCGGTCGATCATCAGAATGCCCAGGCAGCGCCGGCACCGACGACAGTCTTGGCACCGCCGTTGAGGCCCGAAGAGACCGACAGCTTGTAAGTTGCGTTGTTTTCGCCACGGATGTTCATACCCATGGCCAGACCAGTACGGCCCATGAAGTTACCCAGGCCCAAGCCAATGCTCTTGGTCTGGCCAGCGGCCAATGCAGGCACGTTGGCCTGTGCAGACACCGCAGCAACCGCACCCGCGAATTGACGCACGTTGACCGCATCGTAGTCGCTCGAACCGTCTGCCACGCCCGTGACCGTGATCGGTGCACCGGTGGAGACACGGCTGAAGGTGGCGGCCGTGTCATTCAGGGACAGACGGGTCGCGCTGCTGGTGCCACCGGTCATGCTGGCCTTGGTGTTGTCCACTGCCACGCCATTGTTCTGTGCTGCAGCATTGGGCACAGTCAGTTGAGCGCTGTTGTTGGCCAGGGTCATCTTGGCATTGCCACCCTGTGCATTCACCTGCGTGGTGGTGCCACTGTTACCGATGTTGTTGACCGAAGCACCCACCGTGCCGATGTTGTTCAACGGTGCCTGGATGCTGTTGACCGAGCTGGCGAACATGTTGTTGGTCACACCATCGATGGTATTGGTCGCGCTCTGGATGGTGGTCGTGTTGGCACGATTACCCACCACCACATTGCCACTGCTGGTGCCCGTGTTGATGTTGGTGGCAGCTGCAGTGCTGACGTTGATGTTGGTGGCGCCGGTGATGGTGTTGGTGCTACCAGCGATGGTGTTGGTGGTGCCCGAGATAGTGTTGTCTGTACCGGTGATGGTGTTGGTACCACCAGTCAAATAGTTGGCAGCGCCCTGGAGGGTGTTCACCGAATAATCCACCGTACCGATGGTGGTGTTGGCACGGCTGCTAACGTTGATGCTGGTCGTGCCAGAGATGCTGGTGGCGCCGTTGACGGTGGTGGTGCCCGTGATGGCCGCACCATTGGACACGGTCAAACCATTGCCCACACTGGTCGCGCCCGTGATGGTCACATTGTTGTTGACCGTGGTGGCGCCGTTGATGGTGGTGCCACCGTTCACTGTCAAAGCCGTGTTGATGTCACTGACACCGTTGATACCGAATTGAGCGATGGTGCTGGTGCCACCGGAAACGCCCTTGGAAATGCGCAGACCTGGGTCGCCGGATGCATCGTTGTCAGTCAGGATATAACCGATCGAGTTGACGTTGCCAACCTGCACTTCAGCAGAAGCCGAGCCCGCGAACACCAGGGTCAGCACACCCAGGGCCACCATCGATTTTTTGAATTTCAACTGAGTTTTAAAGTTCATTTTTCACCTCGAAAAAAATACCGCCATCGCGGCAAAGGGTCACAACACAATTTCTTTTTTGATCGAAACGCAGCCACTGTTGCCAGCCCGCATCAAGAACACTTTGGTGGCGGTTCCGCCGTCCAGCACCGCCACGTCGCGCTGCAGAGGCTGCAAGCGCTTGAGCTGGGCAAACTGTTGGCTCGCCACCTGGTCGCAGCTTTGGGCCCAGTAGCTCACAGCGGCATAAGACGCGCCACAGCCATTGGCCTGGTTGGGCGCGAAATTCATGTCCACCAGGCTGTTGACGGCCGCACCCGCCGGCACTTCCATCTGCAAGGCAAACAGACGCTGATCCGTCGGATTGGCCGGAGCCATGAGCATGCCACCGACCTGTGGACCAAAGCCCGTGAATTTACTGACCTGTTCGACGCGGGCTGCACATTGCAAGATCCCTCGCTGCACCGCCGCACGCGTCATGTTGTTGGGGCCTTCGGCCCCGCCGGGCTCATTGCCACTTGCACCGGCAGCAGCGCCTTGGGCCCGGACCTGGTTCGGCAGCCAAACCAGACAGAGACACAAAAAGACCCCCAGGGTCCAGGGTGCAGACAGCGGGCGCAGTTGCTGCATGGTCACGATGCTCGCTTCAGGCCGGTTGCGCAGACGGGGCATTCAGACGTGCCACTTTGCGTGCCACCACCGAGTCGATGTGGCCCAATGACAGCAGGTGCGCATAAATGGCCCCCAGGAAACCCTGTGTCCGCAATTCAGCCCATGTGGCCTCTGGCAAGGCGTTGAGTCGGTTTTCATCAATGATGAAGGCCCCTGGAAAGCGCTGGACGTCATCGCCCAGACGGATTTCCAGGCTACCGGGCACCAACAAGTCCAGTTCAACGATTTTTTGGCAGAACTTTTCGGTCAGCAATTCCCATTGCGCCGCCTGCAGCAAAAACGCTTTGGCCTTCGCCAGGAACTCGGTTTCGGCACCCTCGGCGGTGAACAGCGCTTCGCCCTTCTCGGGATCGAGCAATTCGGGCGAACCGTCAATGCAAACCACCAAGTCATCGGTGTTTTCCGTGCGCACGAGCACAAAGGGGTAACGGCGAAAGGCAACGGGGGTATAGACACCTGGCTGCCACGTGCCATCGGCATTCACAAACAGATTTTCACCTGGCGAGGTGCCCATCAAGGCCATGGGTGTGCATTTGCCTGTATCGCCGCCCTGCTTGACGAAAAAAACCGGCATCGCCATGCTGACTTTTGGAAATTCAGGCACGGATACGGCCGCCAGATGCAGATTGCTGGCAAAGCCAAAGCCAATGTTGGTTCTGAGCTTGGTGCCAGCATGGGTCTGGCTGTTCAGTGGAACGACTTGTTTGAACATACGCGAGAAAATTATTTACGGGGGAGCAGTGCTCTGATCTTGTCCTGGACAATTTTTTGCTGTGCCAAGTTGTCGAGGATGCCCCTGACCTGGTCTGCTGGAGGCGCCTTGAGTCCACGCATTTCCATCAAACCCAACACATGCCAACCTGTATTGCTTCTGATGGCCGTGGGGTAGACTTGGCCGGGTTTGAGCAACTTGATGGCCTCACGGAATTCGGGCATCAACGCAGCCATGTTGACCCAATCCGTTTTATTGGCGGTGATTTTGATCTCGGGTTTGCCGGGCGTGGACATCTCCACCTTTTCCCAGGCCAAGCCACCCTGCAGGCGCTGAATCACCTGCTTGGCCTGATCTGCATCGGCCAATGTGATGTGGTTGAGGCGGTACTCGCTGTTGCCCAACAGGGACAGGTAGTCTTTGTAGGCCTCATCCCGCTGCGCTTGCGTGACCTGGTTGACCTTGATGATGTGCTGCTCCCAAGCACGCATCAGAATCGTTTCCTGCGCCGCCTTGAGTGCGGTCTGCACCTCGGCCTGCTTGTCAACGCCCAGTTTCTGGGCGTCTTGCAAAATGACTTCCTTGATTTTCTGTGGGTCCACAGCAGACAGGTCTTGACCCTGGGCTTGTGCCGATTGAAGCATGGCCCCCCCCAGAATCAGGGCCGCAGCCCATGCCGAAAATTTCACTGATTTCATAAATCCCAATAACACTTGATCACTGAAAAACAGAGGGCCAATCGCTTGGCCCTCTGTTGTCTACACCGATAAATCGGTTTAGAAAGGCACGAACACGTTCACACGAGCCACCATGCTGGTCTTGTTGTCCCAGGCATGTGTGCTGCCCACGGCTGCCTCAAACGAGGTGCCGGAGGTGCTGCGGAAACGCAGACCCGTCATGACCTTGTTGGTCGCACGCAAGGCCGAGTTGGCATTGACGTCCACCGAGGCTTGGCCATTGTCGAAGCTGGCGATCACGCTCTTGTTCACAGAACTGTTTTGGAAGTCCAGCGAGCCATACCAGATCGTGGTGGGCGACACGCGTGTGCCCACTTCGAAGCCGGCCTCGAACAGGTTGTACTTGCGGGTGGTAGCCTGCAAGGTCATGACATCCAGACCGCCTTGTGAGCCGCCCAATTCCTGGATGTGGTCACGCTGCGTGCTGCCCACCGACAGACCACCGCGGCCCATGAAGTAGGAGTCCACGCCAATGGCCTTCTTGGTCTCCACGCCGGTGCTCAAAACAGTGGAACGTGCGCCAATGTTGTCGAAATTGGCCGTGCTCGACAGGATCTTGCGGCTGCCGTTCATCTTCATGGTCGACAGGCCCAGACCCACGTGCCATGTTGTATCGGTCATGCCCTCAAAGCGACCCAACAGTGAAGCGCTGGCGTTGTAGCCGTTACCAGCACCCTGGAACAGCGCGCTGTCGGCTCGGATGTTGGACAAATCACCGAAGGTGAACATCAGCGACTTGTTGCCCAGTGCACGCACATAACCCACGTTGTACTGGTTGAAGCTCACACCGTAGCTTTGATTTTCATCGCCGGCGCGGCTGGCTTTGGACGACTTGGCGCTGAAGGCCATGAAGCCTTGCTGACCGATGTAGCTGGACTTCCAGCTGGGCATGGCCGCTTGCGCTGCGTCTTGAGACACATCGCTCAGTGCCAGGTAGGCTTCTGGGCTGTAGGCGTTGAACACATTGCGCGTGCTGCTGCTGTCGCTCACGGCCTTGGTCAGGTTCTCGATGAAGCGACCACCGTAGAACTGGGCCACACCACCGGAGGTGGACTTGAGCAGGCCCTGGTAAATCGCACGCTCGTTGCCAGTTTCGGCCTTGGCAGCCACCACACTCAGTGCGTTGGAGCCCAGACCCACCACATTGCCGGTGGCCAAGTTCATGACCACATGGGGATTGGCGATGGCCGCACCACCCACAGTCGACATGGCAGCACTGCCGAACACGCCATCGATCTTGCCAGGCGTGAACGTGAACAGGTTGCGTGTCTCACCCATGTACAGACCGCCATCGCGGAAGTTGCCGTACTCCTTGATCTCCAGGCGGGCACCGGACTGGATGGTGAACGCCTTGCCGCTGCCCAGGAAGATGGTGTCCCAACCCACACCTGCGGTGAGGCTCTTGTCGGCGATTTCCATCGTGGTCAGCGAGTGGTTTTGCAGTGTCAAACCGTCGTTGAACAGCACCGCACCAGGCGAGTAGCCTGGGGACAGGTGACCGGTCGAGGTGACGATGGTGGCCCCGTTGATGGTGCCCGAACCGTTCAGATCACCCGCAATGGTCACACCGCCAGTGGCGTTGACCGTTGCACCGGCTGATTGACCCGAAGCGCCCAAAGTCAATGCACCACCTGCATCCACATTGAGCGTCTTGACGTTCAACACACCCGTGCTGGCCAGGTTGGTCGTGGAGCCGGTCTTGACCGTGAAGCCGGCTGTGGGCGAGTTGATGATGCCGTTGACGCTGAATTGACCGCCATCGACATCGATCATGCCGCTGCCCAGAACCGTACCCGTGAACATGCCGCCGCGGGTCAGGTGCAGGTTGTTGGCGCCCAGGTTCAAAGTACCTGAACCCAACAATTGGTCGATGCTCTGGTTGCCAGACAGCAAGGTCAATGTGCCTGCTGACTGAACGTCCACGATGGCGTCTGCACTCAGGAGGTTGGCACCGTTGAGCAACAAACCACCGGCGGCAATGGTGACGTAGCGCAGGTTGATCTGGCCAGTGGCGGTCAGTGTCCCTGTGCCTTCCTTGACCAGGTGCGAGTTGTCGTTCAGGCGTGTGAAGCGACCGTTGTAGGTGCTGTTGCCGTTTTGGACCAGACGCAGGTAGGTGTCGCTGGCAATTTCAACGTTACCCGCGGCAGAACCGCTCAGGCCGCTGCTGGCCACATTCAAGACACGCACATAACGTTGGTCGGAGCTGCTGACCAGCAGGTCACCGTACACCGCCAGACGGCCGTTGTTGACAAAGCCTGCGGTGGTGGTCAGGTCGGCGTTCAGGATCACTGAATTGTTGCCATTGTTGACCACGGAACGGACGGTGTCGGCACGGCCCACAACGTAAGTACCGTCGGTGCCCACCACGATGTCCAGGTCGTCACTCATGGTGCCGCCGGCAATCACGGTTCCGTTGCTGACCGTCAGGCCACCCGTGAAGGTTTGGTCTTGGGTCAGCCACAAGTCGCCAGCACCCGTCTTGGTCAAGCCGCCGGTGCCTTTGAAGGTCCCGTCAAACCGCGAGTTGCTTGCCAGGTTGAAAGTGACCTGTGCCGCATCACCGCCGGTGCAATCGGCATTGGTGCTGCTCGACAGGCAGAAGGTGCCTGTACCGCCCATGGCATTGGCCTGGACTGTGGCGTTGCTGCCGAAGTTCCAGAAGCCGTGGTTGACCAGGTTTTGGGTGGTCAGGTTACCCGTTTGCAGGAACACACCCGAGTTGGAGGTGTTGCGAAGAACCTCGGTGTTGCCGGTCACCGACATGGTGCTGTCGGTGTTGTTGGTCAGGTGACCTGCCACCAGCAGGTTGCCCTGAAGCGCCAAACTTTGGGCATTGGTGAAGTTGCCCAACACATTGGTGTTGCCCAAGATGACAGCGGTCTTGTTGTTCTGGAAGTTGCCATCCACGTTCACAGCGCCCGTGAGGTTCATGACGCCATCGTTGGTCATGTTGCCGGTCACCGTGCTGGATCCGATCAGGTCGAATCGGCTGCTTGCGCCGTTGTTGTGGAAGTTGCCACCAACCACCAAATTACCGGCCTGCTCTGAAGTGCCCACGCTCATCGTGGCAGAGTTGGTGAGGTTACCGCCCACCGTGCTGCCACCTTTGATCGTGGCCGTGCCGGCGTTGTTGAAATCGCCCGTCACTGCACTGGAGCCGTTCACCGTCAAGGTGCCGGTGTTGCTGAGGTAGCCCCCCACAGTGCTGTTGCCGTTGATGGTCACCACATGGGTGTTGCTGAAGTTGTTACCCACCGCACTGCTGCCATAAATGGTCACCGTTCCGGTGTTGGCCAAGTAGCTCGTGACACGGCTGTCGCCGCCCACTTGCAAGGCACCCGTGTTTTCGAGGTAGCCCGTCACCCGGTTGTCACCGCCGATGGTCAATGTGCCCGTGTTGGCGACGTTGCCGGTCACTGCAGCAGCACCCTGAACACCCACGAAACCCAAGTTGGTGAGGTTTCCAGTCACGCTGAGGTTACCGGCCGTCAAGACAGCGTTCGCCGTGTTGCCCAGGTTGGTGCCCACACTCACGGCACCCGTGACAGCGAGACGACCCATGTTTTGCAAGTAGCCGCCGATGCTCAGATCCGATTCAGCGGTCACACCATTTTCGGTCATGACACCGACAGACATGACACCGGTAGCGGTGTTCAAGACGTTTTGGCTGACGCTGGTGTCACCGGTCACGCCGAGCCTGCCCGAGTTCTCCAGATGGCGACCCACAGTCAAGGTACCGTCAAGCACCATGTTTTTGCTGTTGATCAGGTCATAAGCCACGCCAGTGTTACCGGTGATCGCCATGACACCGTTGGGCGCCGAGTTCAGCAAGGAACCGCCGACAGTCAAATCACCCACTTGCTGCCACTGGTTGTCGTTTTGCACGTTTCCGGTGGTGTTCGTGGTGGTCGACACGTTGCCGTGGATGTTCATGCTGCCCGTGTTGGTGATGCTGCTGGCGACACTGATGTTGCCGTAGGCATTCCATGTGCCCTGGTTGACCAGCACACCCAGCGAAATGTCGCCAGACTGGTTGATACGGCCTGCACCGGTGTTGGTGAATGTGCCAGCCACCGACAGCGAGCCGTTCCAGGCAGAGAAGTCCGAAGGCAGGTAGGTCAAGCCCAGACGCGACAACTCAGCGGAGGCCTGCACAGCGCCGGCCTCTTCGAGCAAGCCAGCAAAATTACGACCCAGGATGTTGATTTCACCCAGGTTCACCAGGCTGCCGCGGACGGCCAAACCTTGAGTGAGTGTCAAGCTGCTGCCGAGCAGCAGGTTCACATCGTTGAGCGTTTCGTTCGAGAACAGTTGCAAACGCGTGGTGCCGGTCGCCACGTTGTTGATGTCCGTGTTCGACATCACCACCAGGTTGGAATTGGCGTTGAACAGCTTGCCCGCAGCGCCCTCGGCGTTGTAAGTGGACAGAGTGCCACCCGCCACCACCAGATTGTCCAGGCTGTTTTGACCCGTCATGAACAGCAGACCGTTGTAGGGCGAGTTCAGGCCCGAGTCACCCACGATCAGGGTGCTGCGCGTGGAACTGGAATTGGTCCAGTTGCCAGACAGCGTCGCCTTGGAGGTGTTGAGGTCGCCGGTGTTGTAAACCGCCACAGCGCCCACATTGCCTTTGAGGTCCACGTTGTTGGTGAACTTCACTGCACCTGCAGAATACTCGGAACCAAAAGTCAAGACACCACTGATGCCTGCGCCTGTGTCATAGGGTGTGAAGAAACCATCGCGGCCCCAGGTCAGTTGCTGACCATTGCCGTTGCTGTCCACAGCACCCAAGGTGACTTGCACGCCATTGGCCAAACCGGAGGCGAAGCCGCCCGAACCGGTCCAGGCGGTCTCGCCAGGGTACATGCCCGCGCGGCGGACGTAATCTTCCTGCAGCAGGAACGTACCCACGCTGTCCAGCGACATGGTGCTGTTGACCTTGTTGCGCTGGAGGTCCACACCCACAGTGCCTTGACCATTGAAACGGATCAGAGACAGGTCGTTCACACCCACACCCACCAGAGCGCTCAGAGTGGCGCCTTCCAGAATGGTGTGACCAGAGTAAGTGTTGGCGCCATTGAAGACGACCAAACCACCACCACCGGCACTGACGCCGCCACCGATGCGGATGTCGGCACCGTCACCGGCCGCGTACTGGTAGCTGCCGTCGGTGGCACCGCTGTCGTCAGCGATGGTGCCGTCGAACTGGATGGTGTTGCCAGCGCCTGGCTGCAAGCGAACCGAGGAGCCCTTCATGATGAACAGGTCAGAGCCCGCAGAGCCGCCTGCGGCACCAAAGGTGCTGGCGGTACTACCACCTGCCACATAACTGTTGAGGAAGTGGGCATTGCCCTTGATCAGCAGGGAGCCGCCGGTACGCACAAAGATCGAGCCGCCCAGACCGGAGCCGCCACTGCCACCTTCGCCGTTGCCGTCAGCACCATTGCCGGCACCGAAACCGGCACTGCCACCACTGCCTGCGTCACCGGCCAGCGCATTGCCGTTGGCACCGGCTGCACCGCCCGCACCACCGGCGCCACCACCGGCACCGAAGCCACCCGAGCCGCCCGAGCCGCC
>Ga0256304_1000218_pt1 | contig 9437 bp, 9 predicted proteins | sample ColtaT_25_FD_183802 | JGI IMG/M metagenome (GOLD analysis project Ga0256304, IMG submission 183802) | Metatranscriptome of freshwater microbial communities from Columbia River, Oregon, United States - Colum_Yuk_RepA_8d (Metagenome... | ecosystem: Environmental > Aquatic > Freshwater > River...
CAGACGTTCTTCGCCATGCTTTTCGGCCATTAAGGAGAGGGCTTCGATGGAGTCGCTGACCTGCTCCATGGAGCCCGCGAGCTCATCAAAGGCACGATCGAAGGCCGGTAGCAGATCCGTAGCGGACGTGCGATCGGAGGTCTTGAGCGCTGTCTCGACGATCTCGTTGGTGGCAGTCACATAACGCTCGAGGACAGGCTGGATGCTTGCGAGACTGGTTTTCAGCTGGCTCGGAAGATCGAGGCGGGCGAGTTGATCAACCTGCTCGCGCAGGTGATCGGAGTGCTCCTTCAAATCAGCCCGGATGGATGCGGCGACCTCGGGATCCCGGCCACCCACGGCCAGCGCACGATAGGCATCAGCCCGCAGCGCATCGTGCATCATGTCGGCCTCGAGCTGAGCCCGGATGGCACTGGCAGTCACTGTGGTTTCGGCCAAGGCGCCGCGCATGTGCCAGGCGGCCTGCAGACCGGCAAATGCAACAACGATCACGAGTGCAGCTGCCGAACCCATGAAGAGATTCAAGCGACGGCGGATAGTCCAGCCCTTTGAGAACATCCAAGACTCCACAATCAGGAAACACTGGATCGAAGGGTCGCCCCGGACGGGGTGCAAGGCGATTTCCGGCAGACGAACAGCCGTTGTGCGCCGCCGACAGGCAATCGACCGACGATCGGATCGCGCACGGGCCGCTTCCAAAACTGTCGCATCCTTGCTCGACCGGCCCGGAATTCCCGGTCCGGTCTTCAAATGCCTGGTGAATCACCTCCTCTGCGTTTTCTGATCAGGATCTGTCCGACCATGACCTTCCGCCCAACGCCCAGCCTGCCCTTCAATCTCACTGCCGGTGTGCTCACTGCCGGCCTGCTTGCCCTGAACCCCGCGCATGCCGTGCGGCCGCTCATCACCGACGACGCTGCAGTCAACGATCGCGGCCAATGCCAGGTCGAGATCTGGCAGGAGCGGACTTCGGGCGTGAGGGGCACGAACCTTGCACCTGCCTGCGGGATCGCCGACGGATTGGAGTTCGGCATGTCCTACACCCGCTACTCGCCCGCCTCAGCCGATGCAGGCGGCTGGGGGCTGCAGCTGAAAACCGTCTTCGAATCCGTCAAGACCGAACGATGGGCCTTCGGCGCCAAGCTCAATACCTTGTCGATTCATAACAAGTTCACCCGGGGCTACAGCCCGGACAGCTATTCAGCGACCCTGCTGGGCAGCGGCAAGTACGGTGGGGGTCTTTCGCTGCATACCAACCTCGGCATGATCCACGACCGCACTGCGAGTGAGACCTCGGCGACCTACGGGCTGGCCGTCGTGCAGGAGTTCGGGCAGACGGGCTTCGTCTTTGCCGAACTCACAGGGGACCACCGTTCGGGTGCGTTTCGCAATGTGGGCGCCGCAGTCTGGCTGATTCCGGAGCGCCTGAGCATCGACTTCTCGGCTGGCCGACAAAATGGCGGGAGCAGCAGCACGCTGTATACCGTTGGCCTGGGCTTCTATGGCACCAAGGTCTTCGGCCAATAACGTGACAGAGCCCTGGGCGTCGGTCCACCGACGATCGACGCCGTTCGCCGCCGGGCTGTTCAGTCCTGCGGTTTGCCCCGCAGCGCCTTGATGCGGCTGCGGGCCACCTTGTCATCCACCCGACGCCGCTGCGAGGCGAGCGTGGGGCGGGTGGGGCGACGTTGCTCAGGCACGAACTCGGCCTTGTCGACGAGGGCCTGCAGGCGCGCCACGGCATCGTCGCGATTCTTCTCGAGGCTGCGAAACCGCTGGGCCTTGATGACGACCACGCCCTCGGTGCTGATGCGGGCATCGCGCAAGGCCAGCAGCCGCGACTTGAGGTCCGGCGGCAAGGACGACGCCTGCACATCAAAACGCAGGTGCACCGCATTGGAGACCTTGTTGACGTTCTGACCGCCCGCGCCCTGAGCCCGGATGGCAGTGAGTTCGATCTCGGAGAGGTTCAGCAGCGGCACATCAGCGGGTAGCAGGCGCCAAAGACCGCACCCACTCGCCGGCCTGAGCCGCCGCGCGATTGGCCCCATCGAGCACGCCCGGATAGGTGAAAAACCCGTGATGCATCCCGGGATAGCGCGTCATGGTGGTGGGTACGCCCGCCTCGATCAGACGCATGCCGTAGGCTTCGCCTTCATCGCGCAGCACATCGACCGCCGCCGTAATGACCAGCGCCGGCGGCAGGCCACGCAGATCCTGCGCGAGCATGGGGGCAGCCTGTGCCGACAGGCCGCGAGCCTGCGGCTCGGTGTGGGCACTGCCCAGATAGAGATCCCAGAACCACACCATGACTTCGCGCGTCAGGCCATAACCGGTGGCGAACTCGGCGTAGGAATCAAACGCCGCGGTGTAGTGCGCCGTGACCGGATAGATGAGCAACTGGCCAGCCAGCGCCAGGCCCTCATCGCGAGCCTGCAGCGCCACAGCCGCGGCGAGGTTGCCACCCGCGCTGTCGCCGGCCACCACCGCGCGGGCAGGGTCGATACCGAGTTCGGTCGCCTGACTCAGGGCCCATCGGGTTGCGGCCATGCAGTCTTCGGGTGCAGCCGGAAACCGGTGTTCGGGCGCCATGCGGTAGTCCACCGAAACGATCACCGCCTGCGCCTCGGTGGCGAGGTTGCGGCACAGCGCGTCGTGCGTCTCGAGGTCGCACAGCACCCATCCGCCGCCATGGAAATAGACGATCAGGGGCAAAGCACCCTGCGCGCCTTCAGCCCGATAGATGCGCAGCTTCAGGTCGCCGCCCGGCCCTTGAATGGTGCGGTCGATTCCTACCGGCCCGGCCGGCCGCGGCACGAGCTTGGCCATGGACTCGGTATAGCCGCGGCGAGCCACATCCACCGGGGTGTTGACGGCAGGACGCCCTTCGAACAGCTTGAGCAGGGCGCGGACTTGCGGATCGAGTTCCATGGCGGTCTCCTGATGTCGTGGGTCTTGTCGGACTGATTTCGTATCACAGGCGGGCGCGACCAAGCGCCCGCGTCGTGAGGGTCAAGGCTGCAACACCAAGCGACCGACCACCCGGCCGGCCGCGAGATCCTGCAGCGACTGGTTCACCTCGGCCAGCGGCTTGAGGGTCAGGGGGATTTCGGGCAGCTGAATGCGCTGGGCGAGATCGACGAGCTCGCGCAGTTCGTTCAGGCCCGACACATAGGATCCGATCACGGTCATCGACTTGAACGGGAACATCGGCACCGGGCAGCGGAATTCGCCCCCGAACAGGCCCACGATCACCACGGTGCCTGCGCGGCGCACGATGCCGGTGGCGAGCGTGGTGGAGCCCTCAGACCCCACAAAATCAATCACGCCCAGGATCTGGTTGCCGGTGAGCTTCATGGCGGCGCGGGCGGCATCGGCCGCGGACGGATCGATGGCATCGGCTGCGCCATAGCGGCGGGCCATCTCGCGCTTGGCCGGATCCGGATCGATGGCCAGCACCCGGGCCTTGGAGATGGCCGATAGCAGAGCCACGGCGGTCATGCCCACGCCCCCGCAACCCACCACAGCCACCCAGTCTTCGGCGGTGGCCTCGGGCAGTTTGCGAATGGCGCCATAGGCCGTGATGCCGGCGCAGGCATAGGTGGCGGCGCGCGCGGGATCGAGCGTGCCGATCGGCACCAGATAGCGGTCGTGCGGCACGCGGCACAGGTCGGCATAGCCACCCGGCAGTTGCATGCCCAGATTGCGCGCGGCCCGGTTGCACAGATGGTCGTTGCCCCCCAGGCAGGTCGGGCACTCGCCGCAACCGAGCCAGGGATAGACCACCACGCGATCGCCCACCTTCACGCTCGTGACCTCGGGGCCCACCTCGACCACTTCGCCGCCAATCTCGTGGCCCATGGTCACGGGCAGCTTGGTGCCCCCGCGCTCGAGGTTGGTGGTCTTGCCACCGCCCATGTCAAAGCCGCCGCTCTGGATGTGCAGATCGGAGTGGCAGATGCCGCAGTGCGTGACCCGCACCGTGACTTCGTGACCTACGGGAGCCTCGAGCGTGTCTTCGTGCAGTTCCAGGGCCTCGCCCCACTTCGGAAAGGCCCAGCGATGGGCGCAACGGTAGTTCATGACTCAGTCTCCGGTAATCAGCGCAGGGGCTTGTAGCGCAGGCGGGTCGGGCGGGCCGCATCCTCACCCAGGCGTCGCTTCTTGTCGGCCTCGTACTCCTGGTAGTTGCCGTTGAAGAAGGTCCATTGGGAATCGCCCTCGGCCGCCAGGATATGGGTGGAGATCCGGTCGAGGAACCAGCGATCGTGAGAGATCACGAGCACCGAGCCGGCAAACTCGAGCAGCGCATCTTCGAGCGCGCGCAGGGTTTCGATGTCGAGGTCGTTGGAGGGCTCGTCGAGCAGCAGCACATTGCCCCCGGCGAGCAGGGTCTTGGACAGATGCAGCCTGCCGCGCTCGCCGCCCGAGAGCTGGCCCACCAGCTTTTGCTGATCACTGCCCTTGAAGTTGAAGCGCCCGATGTAGGCCCGCGACTGCATCTCGAAGCGGCCCACGGTGAGGATGTCGAGGCCCCCCGAGACCTCTTCCCAGACGTTCTTGGTGCCATCGAGCGCATCGCGCGACTGATCGACGTAGGCCAGTTGCACCGTGTGGCCGATCTTGACCGTGCCGCTGTCGGGCTGCTCCTTGCCGGTGATCATGCGAAAGATCGTCGACTTGCCGGCACCATTGGGGCCGATGATGCCCACGATGGCGCCCGGCGGAATCTTGAAGCTGAGGTTGTCGACCAGCAGACGATCGCCGAAGGACTTGGACACGCCTTCGAACTCGATCACCTCATTGCCCAGTCGCTCGGCCACCGGGATGAAGATCTCCTGGGTTTCGTTGCGCTTCTGATACTCGTAGGAGGACATCTCCTCGAAGCGCTGCAGGCGGGCCTTGCTCTTGGCCTGACGGCCCTTGGCATTCTGGCGCACCCACTCGAGTTCCTTCTTGAGGGCCTTCTGGCGGGCCGACTCGGAGGACTCCTCCTGCTTCAGGCGATTCTGCTTCTGGTCGAGCCAGGAGCTGTAGTTGCCCTTCCAGGGAATGCCGTGGCCGCGGTCGAGCTCGAGAATCCACTCGGCGGCGTTGTCCAGAAAGTAACGGTCGTGGGTCACGCCCACCACGGTGCCCGGAAAACGCTGCAGAAACTGCTCGAGCCAGTCGACGCTCTCGGCATCGAGGTGGTTGGTGGGCTCATCGAGCAGCAGCATGTCGGGCTTGGAGAGCAGCAGCTTGCACAGGGCCACGCGGCGCTTTTCGCCACCCGAGAGCGGGCCGATCTTGGCGTCCCAGGGCGGCAGGCGCAGGGCCTCGGCCGCCACTTCGAGTTGCTGCTCGAGGCTGTTGCCATCGGACGTGGCGATGATGGCTTCGAGTTCGGCCTGTTCGGTGGCGAGCTTGTCGAAGTCGGCATCAGGCTCGGCGTAGGCGGCATAGACCTCCTCAAGCCGCTGACGGGCGTGCATGACGGCACCCAGGCCGCTTTCGACCTCCTCACGCACGGTCTTTTCGTGATCGAGCTGGGGCTCCTGCGGCAGATAGCCGACCTTGATGCCGGGCATGGGTGTGGCATCACCCTCGATCTCGCGATCGAGGCCCGCCATGATCTTGAGCAGGGTGGACTTGCCCGCACCGTTGAGGCCGAGCACGCCGATCTTGGCGCCCGGGAAAAAGGAGAGCGAGATGTCCTTGAGAATGGTTCGCTTGGGAGGAACGGTCTTGCTGACCCGATTCATGGTGTAGACGTACTGGGCCATGGGCGCCTGCTGCTCAAAAGCTGGAAGGGAAAGAACGGATTATCGCTCGCCGACAACCCGAAAGGCGGGATAATCAACTCCGGATTTCAGGGAGTCCCTCATGCGCATGTCTGTCCCGCTCCGCCCCGCCGGGGTCGGTCGTCGTTTTCTGCCTTCGGCCTGCGGGCTGCCAAGACTCGCATCGGGCTGCGCAGCCCTCGGACTGGCCGCGGCGCTCAGTGCACCGGGCGCCCATGCCCAGAGCACACCCACAGGCGGCGACCCCCAATGGAGTCTGGTTCCCACCGTGGGCTGGGTACTCACCGACAGCAACCGGCGAGCCGCCAACGGACTGACCTACGGACTGAGTCTGAGTCGGGTCATCGCCACCGACTGGGACCTCGCCCTGCGCGGCAACTGGGAAAAGCTGGGTGCCGAAACCGGTGGACCCGGGCGCTACAGCAACTGGACGATCTCCGCAGACAGCCACTGGTACTTCACGGGAAGGCAGGGCGTTGGCTTGCTTGGCGGGGGTCAACCCTATGCCATCGCAGGCCTGGGCGTCATCAATGAGCGCGTTCCGGGCAGCACCGAGACCAACTGGATGGCCCATGCGGGCTTGGGCACCGACTGGGGCATGGGCCCATGGGGCCGGCTGCAGCTCGATGCCCGCTACCGGCTCGATGCCAACAGCAGCCAGCTGGGTGGCGGCGGCAAGCTTGGCGACTGGATCATCGGACTGGGCTGGCGCATTCCCCTGGGTGGCGCGGCGCAACCTTCGGTGCCAGCCCGTGTCATGTCTTCGCCTCCCGCACCGCCGATTTCGCCGGCACTCATCCGCCCGGCGCCTTCACGCTGATCCATCGTCACCGGTGCTCATTCGTCGCGCACCTTCATGTTGACCCGAGCAGGGATTGCCTCAAGAGCGCTCTGACGCCTGACGCCTTCTGCTGAATCCTTGATCCGAAGCCATGAGCCCTACCGATTCCGCGCCCGCCCCTGAGTCAACGCCCCTGGTGCGTATCGAGCGGCACGGCCGCATTGCGATCGTGCACTTCGATCGACAGGACGGACGCAATGCCCTGTCGATGCGGGCCCTGCGCGAACTCACGGCAGCCGCGCGCAGCTTCGAGCACGACCCCGATGTCTCGGCCGTCATCCTCACCGGAACCGATCAGCTCTTCAGTCTGGGCGCCGATCTGCGTGACCCTGAGTTGCAGAGCTCACGCACCGGGCGCCTGTCCGAGCGCCGGATTGCCTCGCAGACCGGCGGCAAGATGTGCCGGGCCTGGGAGGAGGTGGAGCCGCTCACCATCGTGGCGATCGAAGGCTGGTGCGTGGGCGGTGGGGCAGCGCTGGCGGTGTCGTGTGATCTGCGCGTGGCCTCGAGTACAGCCACCCTTTATGTGCCCGAGATCGAGCGCGGCATGAACCTGTCGTGGGGGGCCGTACCCCGGATCACGCGGCTGGTCGGTCCGGCCCGGGCCAAGCGGGTGATTTTGCTGGCCGAGCGTGTGGGCGCTGCCGCAGCGCTGCAGTGGGGGCTGATCGATGAGATCGCCGAACCGGGCCAGACCCTGAAAGCAGCCCTGGCGCTGGCCGAGCGCGCTGCCAGCTTGCCGCCCGTGCAGGCACGCATGATCAAGCAATCCATCAACGCCAATGCGCATGCGCTCGATCGAGCCATCAGCCATTCGGATTTCGACCAGTTCATGCTGGCCACGGGCTCGGGCGATTATGCCGAAGGCGTGAAATCCTTCTTCGAAAAGCGCCCGCCCAACTACAGCGGCGCCTGATTCAGGCCATCGAGGCCATCGCATCAAGCACGGCCTGACCCATCGCCGCCGTCCCGATCACCGGCTCGCCCGGCGCCGCAATATCGGCGGTGCGGGCGCCTCGCAGCAGGGCGAGCTCAATCGCTTGCTCCAGCCGCGTGGCCAGGTCTTCGCGCTGTGCGGTATGTCGCAGCAACAAGGCCACGCACAACAGGGCGCCCATCGGGTTGGCGATGCCCTGACCTTCAATGTCAGGGGCGCTGCCATGCACCGGCTCATAGAGGGCGGCCGGCCGACCGTTCGGGCGCAGATCACCCAGCGAGGCCGAGGGGAGCATGCCCAGCGAACCTGCGATCGCGCCGGCGCCATCGGAGAGGATGTCGCCAAACATGTTATCGGTGACGATGACGTCGAACTGCGTGGGCGAGCGCACGAGTTGCAGGGCACAGTTGTCGACCAGCATGTGGGTCAATGCCACATCGCTGAATTCACGTGCATGCAACGCGGTGACTGTTTCGCGCCAGAGCGCACCCGTCTCCAGCACATTCGATTTATCGACCGAGCACAGACGGCGACTGCGCCCACGGGCCAGCCGGAAGGCAAACCGGGCCACCCGTTCGATCTCGGCCGTGTCGTAACGCAGGGTGTTGAAGGCGCTGCCCGTGCCATCGTCGTGTCGCTCCCGCCCCCGCGGCGTCCCGAAATACAGGCCCCCGGTGTTTTCGCGAACCAGCGCGATATCCGTGCCCTCGGCGATGCGGGGCTGCAGCGGGCACGACGCGGTCAGTGCGGGCCAGTGACGCACCGGACGAAGATTGGCATAGAGGCCCAATTCGCGACGCAATCGCAACACGCTGCCCTCCCGACGAACCTCCATCGGAACGCCAGCGTAGTCGCCGCCAATCGCACCAAACAGCACCGCATCGGACTGCAAGGCCAGATCCAGTGTGTCGGCGGGCAGGATGTGCCCCTGGGTCTTCCAGGCCGACAGTCCGTAGGGACGCTCGATCAATTCAAGATCGAGAGCTCCCGCGCTGGCACAGTGGCGGAGGACCCGACAGGCCGGCTCGATCACCTCGGGGCCGACACCATCGCCGCCAAGGACCAGGACGCGAAGGGTCATTCGGCCTCGACCGGATCCAATCGGTAGCCAAAGCCATAGACCGGAAGCAGCTTCCAGCCGGCATTGGCATCGAGTTGCAGTTTGCGACGCACCCGGCTGACATGGGTATCGACCGTCCGGGTATCGAGTTCGGCCGAAACGCCCCAAACCTGCTCGAGCAGTTTGACACGCGACAGCAGACGCCCCGGGTTCTGGAACAGGAATACCGCCAGATCGAATTCCTTTTGGGTCAGCGCGATCGGTTTACCCTCAAGGGTGACCATGCGACGCTCCGGGTCGAGTTCGTAGGCACCCACCCGGATCACACCGGAGCGACTGCTGCGGGCCCGGCGAGTCAGTGCTTCCATGCGAGCCAGCAACTCGAGCGACTTGGGTGGCTTGACGATGAAGTCATCCGCGCCCTGACGCAGGGCCGTGACAACATCGGACTCGGCATCGCGAGCGGTCACCACCATGACCGGGAGCTCCATGCCAAATCGCTCACGGACGGCTGCGAGAACCTGATCGCCCCCCATCTCGGGCATCATCCAGTCGAGCAGCAAGAGATCGTAGGTCGAGGCATCGAGCGAGGCCAGAAACTGGCTGCCCGATGCAAACCCGCTCGCCCGGTGCCCCCCGGTTTCGACCAGCATGGTCAGAAACTGCCGCTGATACGCGTCGTCTTCGAGAATGGCGATGTGCATGGTCGTTGGGGCGCCTGAGCCGGATGTCGAGTGCCTGCCGGCACGACTGCCCTCATGGAGGGCCCCGTCGGGTGGGACAGCACAATTTTGCGATTCGTGTCGTGATGATGAC
>Ga0256304_1000222_pt1 | contig 9348 bp, 10 predicted proteins | sample ColtaT_25_FD_183802 | JGI IMG/M metagenome (GOLD analysis project Ga0256304, IMG submission 183802) | Metatranscriptome of freshwater microbial communities from Columbia River, Oregon, United States - Colum_Yuk_RepA_8d (Metagenome... | ecosystem: Environmental > Aquatic > Freshwater > River...
AATGATAATGAGAATGAATGTCAATTAACCCGCCATCGTCCGCCAAAGTCGTGAGCCTGCTAGCCCTCGCGCGATCCCAGTCCGCCGCCGTGGTGCAGGTGGATGACCACGCGCCCGGCGATCGCGTCTCACGCCGCCTGCGCGAGCTCGGCTTCGTGCCGGGTGAGACGGTGAGCCTGGTCGCAACCGGCCCGGTCGGTGCGGATCCAGTGCTGATCCAGGTGGGCTACACGCGCTTTGCCCTGCGCCGCGCCGAGGCCGAGCGGGTGCGCGTGGTGTTGCAATGAGCCGGCTTGAGCGGTTTGAGGTGGCCTCGTGAGCACATTGCAGATCGCCCTGGTCGGTAACCCCAACTGCGGCAAGACCGCGCTGTTCAATCGCCTCACCGGCTCCCGCCAAAAGGTGGCGAACTATGCTGGCGTGACGGTGGAGCGCAAGGAAGGCCGCTTCACCGACGCCACCGGGCGTACGGTCCGCGTGCTTGATCTGCCGGGCACCTACAGCCTGGCGGCGACGAGCCCGGACGAGGCCATCACTCGCGACGTGTGCCAGGGCCGCATGAAAGGAGAGGCGCGCCCAGACCTGCTGCTGTGCGTGGCCGATGCCACCAACCTGCGCCTGCATCTGCGCTTTGTGCTGGAGGTGCAGCAACTCGGCTTGCCGATGCTGCTGGCGCTGAACTGCGCCGACCTGGCCGAGAAGCGCGGCATCCGCATCGACATCGCCAAGCTGCAGGCCGCACTGGGCGTGCCAGTCGTGCCGACGGTAGCGGTGCAATCTGGCGGCACGCAGGCCCTGGTGCAGCGGCTCAGCGGCAGCCTGCCGGCTGCACCCCGGCCGCTAGCGCCCGGCAGCGACCTGCACGCCACCGTCAACACCATCCTCGCCGAGGCGGTGACCATGCCGCGCCGCACGGCGGAGATCGACGACGCGCTCGACCGCGTGCTGCTGCACCCGGTATGGGGCCTGGCCATTCTCACGGCCGTGATGTTCCTGATGTTCCAGGCCGTTTTCAGCTGGGCCGAGCCGCTGATGAATGGCATTGAGTCACTGGTGGCGCTGCTGGGGCAGGGGGTCACGGCGGCGCTGCCCGCTAGCCCACTGCAAAGCCTGCTGGTGGATGGCGTCCTCGCTGGTGTCGGCGGCGTGATCGTGTTCCTGCCACAGATCCTCATCCTCTTCCTGTTCATCCTTGCGCTGGAGGAGTCTGGCTATCTACCGCGCGCGGCGTTTCTGCTGGATCGATTCATGGTTGGTGCAGGGCTGACCGGGCGGTCGTTCATCCCGCTGCTGTCGAGCTTTGCCTGTGCCATCCCCGGCATCATGGCCACGCGCACCATCCAGGACCCGCGCGACCGCATCGCCACCATCCTGGTCGCGCCGCTGATGACCTGCTCGGCCCGACTGCCGATCTATGCCCTGCTGATCGGAGCCTTCATCCCGGCCCGGACGGTCTGGGGTGTATTCAACCAGCAGGGCCTGGTGCTGTTCGTGTTGTATGTATTTGGCATCGTGTCGGCATTGGCTGTGGCCTACACCATGAAGTGGTGGCGCCAGCGCTTTGGCGGCGACCGGGTCGAGCACACGTTGATGCTGGAGCTGCCGAGCTACCGCCTGCCCAACCTGCGCGATCTCGCGTTGGGTCTTTGGGAGCGTGCCGCGATCTTCATCAAGCGCGTTGGCGGCATCATTCTCTCGCTCACCATCATCCTCTGGGCGCTCTCGAGCTTCCCCGTGCCGCCGCTGGGGGCTGTTGGCCCCGCCATCGACTACAGCCTGGCAGGCCGCATCGGCCACTGGATGGAACCCCTGTTCGCGCCCATTGGCTTCAACTGGCAGATCTGTATTGCGCTCATTCCGGGCCTGGCCGCACGCGAGGTGGCGGTGAGTGCGCTCGCCACCGTGTACGCGCTGTCGGCGGCGGGTGATGGCGCGGCAGATCTGCTGTCGCCAATCATCGCGGCGCAGTGGAGCTTGCCGATGGCGCTCTCACTGCTGGCCTGGTACGTGTTCGCACCGCAGTGTCTCTCTACGCTCGCGACGATCCGCCGCGAGGCGAGCTGGCGCATTACCGCCATCGCCACCGGCTACCTGTTCGCGCTGGCGTACATCGCTTCGTTCATGACCTATCGGCTGGCGTTGGCGCTCACATGACCGCCTACGTCGCCTTTGAGTGGATCGTGATTGCGCTGATGCTGATCGCCAGCCTGCGCGTGATCTGGCGGCGTGTATTTAAGCCGATGTTGCAAAAACCGAAGGCCATCTGCGGTAGCGGCGGTTGCGCGCAGTGTGCGGTGACCAAGCGGTAGACGTCATGCGAGGCGCAAAAAAAGCCGCGCATGGCGCGGCTTTTTTCAACGTCGCGATCAGAACAGATAGCGAGCGAACACCTGCAGATTGTCGCGGTCGCGATAAAGATTCTGCTCCTTGCCGCCGAAAAACCAGTTGTAACCGACGGTGAAGGAGAAATCCGACTTGTAGCGGGTCTCAAAGTTGAAGTTCACGCTCTTGCGGCCGCGGATGAAGTTGCCGCCGGGGCCTGGCGAGATGCCATCCACATCCTCGGAGTAGATGACCATCGGCTGCAGCGAGATACCCGGCAGCACGCTCTCATACTTGAAGATGCCCACTAGGCGATAACCCCACGAGAAGGGCGTGGCGAAGTTGTGCAGATTGGCTTGCACCGGGTTGAAGCGGGCACCGTCCGGGCCGGTTACGCATTGCTGGTTGGACGAGCAAGCCTGACGAGAGCCATCGGCACCGCTACCGTCCGCACCGGCACTGGCATGGTAGTAGACGCCCGGCGCGTCGAACTGCAACTGGTCCAGCCCCGGCATGTTGAGTACCTGGGTCGCACCGATTTCGGCCACGGCAAGAATCTGGTCGGCGCCGATGACGTTGTCGGTGGCACCCAGCACGCGGGTGAGGCCGAGGTTGTACTGCATCACCTGCAAGCGCTCGAATCCCGGGATATAGACGCCACCCGCACCGCCGCCAAAGCCTTCGCCGAGTGTGGCGCCGCGATACGGCACCAGAAAGCTGGGGAAGCTACGCGCCGAGCTGGGTGCGGCGCCGAGGATGAGGTTTACGGTGTCGCAGTTGCCATTCACGCCGCCGGTGCAGCCATCCACGGCGTCACTGCCGGCATAACTGGTGCGCCCTGGGGTGTCGTTGGTGCCCGTGCCGTCAAAGCCGGTGCCACCACCCTGCGAACCGGCGCAGCCCACCGTGGCGTCGTGGCAGCGGGTGAGAAAGGGCTGGGCCGCGGCGAAGGCGACGTCGATGACCGACACCTGCACCGGCAGATTGGGGCGGAACGCCGCTTCGCCCTGGATGGAGTAGTCGCCCACCGTGGTGTTGAACGAGAGCCCGTATAGCTGGATGTTCTTGGGATAGTCGAAGAAGAAAGGACCCGAGTCGAGCTTGACCAGATCGTCGTAGACGAGATCGTTGGCATTGGCGCCGCTGCGGTCCACATTGCCGCCGAGGAGAGGGCCAAGGGCGGCCAGGTCGTCGAGGCCGATGCCCAGGTCGGTGAGGATGCGGGGATTGGTCAGCACGTTGCTGCTGATGTAGGTCACGGCATCGCTGGTGAATTGCTGGTTGGCGCGGCTATCGACGAGTGCCGGCAGGCGGGGGCAGGCCTTGAGCAGGTCAACTGTGTTCGCAGCATTGATACCGGTGCCGTTGGGCCCCGCTGTGTTGCCTTCGGCGCGTGCGCAGGAGGGCTGGCCAGACAGGAAGCTCACATACGGCAGCTTCGAGTGGTAGTTCATGAAGAACAGCGACACCTCGGTGCCGCTGTTGAAGTTCTCGAAATAGGTCTTGAGCGCAACGCCAAACTGGCCGAAGCCGCTGGGGGTGCGATCCGGCGCGCGGCTGATATGGGCGGTGGTGGCGGTCACCAGCGAGAGTGGGTTGTCGAGGAAGAAACCGGTCTTGTCCTTGTCGTCGGCAGAGCCGCCGAAGGAAAGGTTCACGTAGTCGCCGAGGTTCTGCGTGCCGACATCCACGAACGAGAAGAAGCTGCCGGGCGCAGGGATTTCCACCGGCTGCCATTCGAGCTGGTAGAACGCCTCCAGGGTGCCGCCGTCGTAGGGTTCGAAGCTGGCGAACGCCATGTTGACAGGCGTGAACACCTCTTCCAGCTGAAAGCCGAAGCGGTAGAGATTGTTCGTATTGACCGGCTGCGCCTGGTTGATCGAGTTGATCACCAGCAGGGTTGATTCACCCCAGTTCACGGTCTGGCGGCCAACCTTGAAGGACAGCTCCTTCTCGGTGCCTGGCAGAGGCACCTTGCCGAAGAAATTGAATTCGAGCAGCTGCACATCGGCCACCAATTGGCGACGCAGCGTGGAGTCGGTGCGGCTTACGGTGGTTTCTTCACCAGGGCCATAGACGCGGGCGAAGTAGCGATTGGAGGCGCTGGTGTTGGGGCCTGTGGTGCCGACGCGCTGGTCGTTGTCTGCCGTGACCAGCGTGCGATACCGGTCTTTCCGCTGGTCGTTGACGGCGTCGTAGAAGGAGATCGTGCGGGCAAAAAAACCGAACTCACCCTTGGTGAAATTGATGTCCTGGGTCAGGCGGATACCGCCCTGTGTCAGCTCGTGCTTGTCGTAATTGAGATCACCATTGTCGGTGCGCAGCGACGGTGCGCCCGGTACCTGGCTGAGACGCTGCGAGGGGTAGATCTGGCCCTTGAACAACCCCTGGCATGACTGGTAGATGCCACCGCAGACATTGGGATCGATGTTGGCCTTGCCAATCAGGTCCTGCGCCTGTTTTTCGGTGCGCAACTGGGCACCCACCGTGACGGTGTTGTTCATCGTGCCGTCGATACCGAGACTGGGGATGCTGACGTCGATGGCTTGCGCGGCCAGGGGGGCACCGACGACTGCGGCCAATGCGGCCTTCCTTAGCCAATGGATGTGAATCATGGTTTCCTCTCTTAGTTATGTTCGGTATCGCGGTCCATCGCGATGCGTGAAGCGGCAGATGAGCGCTTTATAGCGAAGCGCGCTGCGTGGTGTCGAGCAGATTTGCGAATGCTTCGGAGTGCCGTGATAGCGCTTCGTTCAGGCACTGGGTCGCAGTCATGCCATGTGCTTGGCAAGAACCTGTCCGAAGGCCGGCAGGATCTTCTGCAACTCATCGCCGGCCGAGCCCCGAAACCGCTTGTAGACGGACTTGACCGTGCTGTTGTCGCTCTGTGCGATGCGTGCGTCGACGACCTCGATGACCAGACCCGAGGCCTGCGCGGCGTGCTGGCCGAGAAACTGCCCGAAATCCCCGCTGCCGCCACTCTTGAAGCGCGCGTAGATCGGTTCGAGCGCTGTCGCCACATGAGGCAGCAAACTGCGCGCGGCACGCGAAGCGATATCGGGCTTGGCCGAGCGCAGGGCGCTGAAGCCAACCTTCATCGCGGTGCCGGAAATGCCGCTCTTTCCAGCGATATGGCTCTCCACGGTGCGGGCCAGGTCGGCAACCAGCGCTTCAGGATCAGGCACGGACAATAGAATGGCGGACAAGGAACTCATATCGAAGGATCGAGGTTGACGTGACGGACGACAAGACAGGGCGTGGAAAGCCTAGCATCGCGCGACTCAAAACCGGGTCCTTCGAGCGCAATTTTGCGCTGGCGAAACTGGGTGTGGGTGCGGGTGCCAAGATCGCGGTGCACTCGCTTTCCAACATCTTCCGGGGCGAGGTCTCCAAGACCCAGGCCGATCGCGAGTTTTACGCGCTGCAGGCGCAGGTGCTGGCCGATGAGCTGGGCCAGCTCAAGGGCAGCGTGATGAAGGCTGGGCAGATGCTGGCCCTGTTCGGTGATTACTTCCTGCCGCACGAGGCGGTGGAGGTGCTGAGCCAGTTGCAGGACGACACGCCGCCCGTGGCCTGGAAGCAGGTCGAACCGCAGTTGCGGGCCTCTGTCGGCGCGGCGGCGCTGAACGAGCTCGACATTGATGAAAAACCCATGGCTGCGGCCTCGCTGGGACAGGCACACCGGGCCCGTCGTAGGCGCGACGGTCTGGAACTGGTCGTCAAGATCCAATATCCCGGCGTTGCCGACGCCATCGGGAGCGACATCAAAACGCTGTCGCGCCTGCTGATTGCGAGTCGATTGACGCCAAAGAATCTCGATCTGCAGCCCATCTTCTCCGAGGTTCGCGAGATGCTGGCGGTGGAATGCGACTACGCCCAGGAAGCCGCCTTCACCGAGACCTTTGCACAGCGCCTGGCCGGAGACGCGCGCTATGTGGTGCCGCGGGTGCTGCGCGAGTACAGCGGTGCGAGGGTGCTCACCACCACCTATGAGCGTGGTGTGTCCGTGACCGACAGCAGCGTGCGGGCGCTGCCGCAAGGTCGCCGCGACCGTCTGGGCTTGAGCTTCGTCGAGCTGTTCCTGAAAGAGTTCTTCGATTGGGGGCTGGTGCAGACCGACCCGCACTTTGGCAACTACCGGGTTCGTATCGGCGAGGATGGCGAGGACCGTCTGGTGCTGCTCGACTTTGGTGCGACTCGGGCGTTTTCGCGGCCATTCATACGCGACTACAGCCTCATCGTTTCGGGCGCCTTGCAGCAGGACCGCGAGCGAATCCGCCAAGGTGCCGAGGCCATCGGTCTGATCGGTGTCGATTTTCCCAGCGGCGCGATGGATGCCTTTGCCGCGATGTGCGAGCGCATCGTGGAGCCGTTTGACCCCGCACGGGCGCCGGAGGTGCTGCGCACGTCGTCTGGCAACTACCGATTTGCTGCGAGCGAGCTGCCGATGCGAGTGAGCCAGATCGCCGCGCGCAATGCCCTGACACTGTCGTTTCGCCTACCACCGCGCGAGATCGTTTTTCTGCATCGGCGGCTGGGCGGCGTATTTATCGCGCTGGCCGCGCTGGCGTCGGAACTCAACCTCAGGGCGGTGCTGGATGAGGCACTCGCGATGCGGCAGTGCAGCAATAATGAGACGTGAAAAACCTTTGCTTCAGGCCCTGTTTATGCGTGCTTAAGTAATTTGGATTGGTTAGCATCGACTGCACTGCGATCTACCCCGAGTCGCAGAACTACTTACCCCTCTAGAGGAGAAACCGGACATGAAAACCTTGTCCATGGCACTTGGCGTATTCGCGCTGAGTCTCGTTGCAACACAGGCAGCCGCCAAGGTGGACGCCGCCGAAGCTGGAAAGATCGGCACCACCCTGACTCCCGTCGGCGCCGAAAAAGCCGGCAATAAGGATGGGAGCATCCCAGCCTGGGAGCCCGCACCGCAGGCGGGTTCGCTGAAGAGCGAGTTCTCCACCGATCCCAAGATCGAGGCTGAAAAGTCAAAGTTCACCATCAGCAAGGCGAACCTCGCGCAGTACTCCGCCAACCTCACGGAAGGCCACAAGTATCTGCTCAAGACCTACGACACCTACAAGATGAACGTCTACCCGACGCATCGCATCGTGTCCTGGCCCAAAGAGATCTACGACGCTACCAAGGCCAATGCGACCACTTGCGAGATGATCGGCTCCGATCTGCTCGACAACTGCAAGGTGGGCTTCCCGTTCCCGATCCCCAAGACGGGTGCCGAGCCGGTGTGGAACCACAAGCTCAAATGGCGTGGCGAAGCGGTGACCCGCTACAACAACCAGATGATCGTGCAGCCCTCGGGCGAGTTCCAGCTGACGAAGATCATCGAGAACGTGCAGTTCTCGTATGCCTCGCTGGCCAACCCGGTTCCCCTGACCAAGACCTCGGGTGAGTTCCTGAAGTATCTCTCGCAGACCGTGGCACCGCCTCGCCTCGCTGGTACCTTCATCCTTGTGCACGAAAAGGCAGGCACCGGGGCCGACGGTCGCGCCGCCTGGCTCTACTCGCCGGGCCTGAAGCGCATCCGCCGTGCGCCGACCGTTTGCTGCGACAACCCGTACGAGGGCACCGACGGTCATGAGTTCTATGACCAGGTGGACATCTTCAACGGCGCGCTCGACCGCTATAACTGGAAGCTGATCGGCAAGAAGGAAATCTACATTCCTTACAACAGCTACAAGATCGCCGGCCCGACGGTGAAGTACAAGGATCTCGCCAAGCCCAAGCATCTCAACCAGGATCTGCCGCGCTACGAGCTTCACCGCGTCTGGATTGTGGAAGCCAACATCAAGCCCGGCACCAGCCACACGTTCACGAAGCGCGTGATGTACATCGACGAAGACAGCTGGAACATGGTCGCCGCCGACAACTACGACTCGCGCGGTAACCTGTATCAGTTCCAGGAAGGTCATCTGGTCTGGGGCAGCAACGTGCAGGCCTCAACGACCGCGCCGGAAATCATCTATCACTTCACGTCCGGCCGTTACTTCATCACCGCTGCGTTCAACGAAGACAAGGCACCTGACCTCACTGCCAAGTTCTCGCCGGACTTCTTCACGGCTGCTGCCGTGCAGAAGCGCTCGACGAAGTAATCAACACGGGGCGACATCAGCCGCCGGGCGTTCTGCTCCCGGCGGCTTTTTAATATCCAAGGGAGAATTCATGCCTACCAAAATCAACCTCGAACATCACTTCAGCAAAAGCGTCGCCAACGTCTGGGCAATGTATTCCGATCGGGCATTCTTCGAGAAAAAGTACGCTGCGACCGGCTGCATCAATCTTGAAGTGCTCGAACACAAGGTGTCGGACAAGGGCTTTTCGATCACCGTCCGCTACGACGCCAAAAGCGATGCGCCAGTGCCGGACTTCGCCAAGAAGTTCATGGCCGACCGCGTCAACGTGACGCAGACCGATACCTGGGATGCGAGCACCAAGACCGGCAAGATCACCACCGAGATCAAGGGCATGCCGGTCAAGCTTACCGCCGAGATGAAGCTGGAGGCTTCTGGCAAGGGCGCGGTGAACAAGATGGTCTGGACCCTCTCCAGCGGCATCCCCCTGGTGGGCGGCAAGCTCGAATCCATCGCCGCCGAAGACGTGAAGATCAAGTCCGCTCGCGACGAGCAGGCCTCCCAGAAGCTCCTCGAAGGCTACTGACGTCATGTCAGGCCAGCCCCCAGAGGAAAAGCAGGAGACCACCTTCGCCCAGGCGGCCGCCAGTGCCGCTGCGGCGATGTTCGGTGTCCAGAGCTCCAAGAACCGGCATGAGGATTTCAAGGCCAAGAGCCCGGCCAAGTTCATCTTCATGGGGGCTGTGATGGTGTGCCTTTTCGTCACCTGCGTGCTGATTGCGGTGCGGTGCTCCATGCAGCAAGCGGGTGTTGTGCCATAGGGATTCAAGATTGTTTTGAACGCCCGCACCGCGGGCGTTTTTATTGGCCCTGATCTGCGCTAGCCTTCGGACAGAATTACAAGACCAAATCCGGGAGAGGAGTTCAGATG
>Ga0256304_1000224_pt1 | contig 9338 bp, 8 predicted proteins | sample ColtaT_25_FD_183802 | JGI IMG/M metagenome (GOLD analysis project Ga0256304, IMG submission 183802) | Metatranscriptome of freshwater microbial communities from Columbia River, Oregon, United States - Colum_Yuk_RepA_8d (Metagenome... | ecosystem: Environmental > Aquatic > Freshwater > River...
AAGAAAACCCGCTAGAGCACAAGGTTCTGGGCAGTTAAAGTGAAAGCATGATGCACCGTCGACAATTTTCCAAAGCCTTGTGGGGCTTGTCTGTGGCTTCTCTGGGAGCCCAGGTTCAAGCGCAATCCCAGTCTGTCAAACTCTTGGTGGGCTTTGCCGCGGGCGGGTCCGTCGACCTGACGGCCAGGGCTTTGGCCGACGCCTTGAAGGACAGCCTGGGTCGCACAGTCATCGTCGAAAACCGGCCTGGCGCGGCAGGTCGTCTGGTTCTGGAGGCGGTGAAGCAAGCCAAGCCTGATGGTGACACCCTGATGCTGGTGCCTCACGGCCCGATGACCTTGTTTCCTTGGATTCACCGCAACCTGCGCTACGACCCGAGCAAAGACTTCACGCCCCTGGGCCGTGTTTGTGTGGTGGATTACGCCCTGACAACGGGTCCGGCCACGCCCGCCAAGACCATTGGTGAGTATTTGCAGTGGGCGCGCGACCCCAAAAACAAAGCATCGTTTGGCTCGCCCGGCGCCGGCACCATTCCTCACTTTATTGGTCAAGGCTTCACCCAAAGAACGCAGACAGACATCGTGCACGTGCCCTACAAAGGGTCGGCGCTCACCATGGTGGACTTGATGGGCGGCAACGTTTCTTTGGGTGTGTCACCCCTGGCCGACGCGATTGAACACCACCGCAATGGCAAGGTGCGCATCTTGGCCACGACAGGATCGCAACGCAGTACCTCATTGAAAGATGTGCCCACTTTGAGAGAAGTTGGCATCGATTTGGTGGTGGACGGCTGGTACGGCGTGTATGCGCCCGCTGGCTTGCCAGAGGCGCAACTTCAGGCTTTGTCCAAGGCCTTGGAGTTGGCAGTGATGAAGCAGGAAGAGTTTTTCCTCAAGAACGCCATGCGCGCCGCGCCCCTGCGGCCCGAAGCCTTGGCGCAACTTCAGCGCACAGAAATGGCCCAGTGGGAGCCCTGGGTCAAAGCCTCGGGCTTCAGGGCCGAAGACTGAGCTTGCACTTGCGTCAGTGCTCGTTGATGCGATCGAGCCATGTCTGAAGGGCTTGTGTATTCATTCCCTGTGACAAGCCCAGCATCAACGCAATGCGCGTCTTGTGCGCGGGCAAGGTGCCTGCGGTCAAGCTGCCGAGCGCATCGTCGTTGAACATGCTGGAATTGCGGGTCACGGTTCCAGGAATCCAGCGCGAGCAACGGGCCAGCACAATGCCTTGGGCGGGCAGTTGTCGCAAATAATCACGGTTCCCCGCCGGTGCGTTGGCATTGCCCAGTCCCGCGTGCACAATGCCCCGGGCCCCGGCTGCCACAAAGGCTTTCAAGGCCACATCGTCAGCACCGGCGTATGACACGGCCACATCCACTCGCGGCAAGACCGCGGGCAAGGGGCCTGTCACCGGGGGACAACGGTGTGCGGGTCCAAACCAGCGCACGCTTTGATCGGCCACTTCGCCCAAAGCGCCTGCCAGTGGCGACTCAAAAGCCTCCACGCTGCTGACATGGCGCTTGGTGACCCGCAAGCCGGCATGAATGCGGCCGTTCATGACCACCAAGGTACCTCTCCCCACTGCATAGGGGTCTGCGGCCACGGTACATGCGTCCAAGACATTGGCGGGGCCATCGGCAGAGTGGGCTGTGGCAGGGCGCATGGCGCCAATCACCACCACCGGCTTGTCCGAGGCAATGCTCAGGCTTAAAAAAGTGGCTGTTTCTTCCAAAGTGTCCGTGCCGTGGGTGATCACGGCGCCTTGGGTTTCGGGGTCGGCCAGCGCCTGGGTGACCACCGCATGCAATTCACGCCAATGTGCTGGGGTGACGTCATAACTCCCCAGTTGCATGGGTTGAAAAAATTGAAGACGGTAACGCGCCTGCAACTCCGGAACCGATTGAACGACGGCCTCAATGCCCAGGCTCGCAGGTTGATAGCGTGTGGTGGACGTTGCGTGAGCTGCGGCACCGGCAATGGTGCCGCCGGTGCCAATGAGGGCAATTTGTGGAAGGCTCATGAGGGATGGATGGAAGTTTGGATGAGGTTTATTTTGAAGAAGACCTGGCCGCTTTGTGCAACGCCTGGTCGATGTCCCACAGGATATCGTCCACATGCTCCAGGCCGACCGACATGCGGACCATGTCTGGCAGAACACCGGCGGCGATTTGTTGGTCTGGCGCCAGTTGGCGGTGTGTGGTCGAGGCCGGATGAATGATCAGGGTTCGGGTGTCGCCAATGTTGGCCAAATGGCTCATGAACTGCGCACCCTCAATGAACTTCACCGCGCTTTCGTAACCGCCACGAATGCCAAAGGCCAGCAAGCCCGAGGTGCCCACCCTGCCATCGACTTGTCGCAATTGGCGTTGCGCGAGGGCATGCTGGGGGTGATCTTCCAGGCCGGGGTAATTGACCCAGCTGATGGCGGGGTGGTCTTTCAAATGCCTGGCCACGCGGTGTGCATTGGCACAGTGACGCTCCATGCGCAAGGGCAAGGTTTCCAGGCCTTGAAGGATTTGCCAGGCACTGGTGGGCGACAAGGCCGCGCCATAAACCCGCAAGGTTTCCATGCGGGCGCGCATGGTGAAACCGAAGTCGCCGAAGGTTTCGTAGAACTTGACGCCGTGGTATCCGGGCGATGGCTCGGTCATGCCAGGAAATTTGCCGTTGTCCCACGGAAATTTGCCCGACTCGACCACCACCCCGCCCAGAGTGGTGCCGTGGCCAGCGATGTATTTGGTGGCCGAGTGGACCACGATGTCGGCGCCCCATGCGATGGGATTGCACAGGTAAGGCGATGGCACGGTGTTGTCCACCACCAGAGGAATGCCATGCGCATGGGCCACATCGGCGATGGCTTGAATGTCGAGCAGGCTCAGGCTGGGGTTGCCCAGACTTTCGGCAAAGATGGCGCGGGTGTTGGGCTGAATCGCCGCCGCAAAGGCATTGGGGTCTGTGGCATCGACAAAACTGGTTTCAATGCCCAGGCGCTTGAGGTTGACGGCCAGCATGGTGACGCTGCCACCATACAGTGCGCCGGCAGCCACCAAATGGTCGCCCTGTTGCAGCAAGGTCATCAGGGCCATGGCTTCGGCGGCCATGCCACTGGCTGAGGCGATGGCGGCCCGACCGCCTTCGAGGGCGGCCACACGTTCTTCCAGCGCGGCCACCGTCGGATTGGACAAGCGGGAGTAGACATTGCCAAAGGTTTGCAAGTTGAACAAACTCGCCGCATGGTCAGCGCTGTCAAACACAAAGCTGGTGGTTTGGTAAATCGGCAGGGCGCGCGCCCCAGTGGCGGCATCGGGCACTTGGCCTGCGTGGATGGCCAGCGTTTCGGGCTGAAAGTGTCGATCGGACATGAGAAACTCTTTCGTTTGGCGCGTTCAGACAGGCCGCTTGGCAGAAATGATCCGGGTGTTCACCCCAGCCCAGTGCAGGCCGCCAAAGAGGCGTGCATGCTCGATCTTGACGCAGCGGTTCATGACCGAATCCAAACCCGCTTGGCGCAACAGGGCGTCAGCCTCGAGGTTCATCACCTCCAGTTGCTGCCAAAAGCAGCGAGCGCCTAGTGCGATGGCCTGCTGCGCCAGGGGCAAGACTTCGCTGGTTTTGCGAAACACGTCCACCATGTCAATCGGGTGGGGTACCTCTTGCAGGCTGGCGTAACAGGTCTCACCCAGCACAGTTTGGCCAGCATAGCGGGGATTCACAGGCACGATGCGGTAGCCTTTTTCCTGCATGTACTTGGCCGCAAAAAAGCTGGGGCGATGCCATTCTGCGGACAGGCCCACCACGGCCAGGGTTTGGCAATTTTGGAGGATGCGACGCAAGGCGGAAACGTCGTTGTTCATGTGCCAAACCCGTCTGCGACAAAGACTTCGATGAGGTTGGGGCGCCCACTCGCCATGGCGGCCTTGAGCGCATCGCCCAGGTCCTGGGGATCGGTGATTTGGGTGGCTTGCAAACCCATGGATTGCGCCAGTGTGGCGAATTGAATGTCGGGCTCACGAATGTCCATGCCAATGAACCGGTTCGAGCCTTGCATGGACACCAAACGCTCTTTGATGATGCGATAGCCTCGGTTGTTGGCGATGACATAGGTGATGGGCAACTTCAAATGCGCGGCGGTCCACAGGCCCTGAATGCCGTACATGGCGCTGCCATCGCCCACGATGGCCACCACCGGTCGTCCCGGCTTGGCCAGGCTGATGCCCACTGCGCCAGGAATCGCAAAGCCCAAGCCGCCACTGGCCAGGCCAAACCAACTGGATGGGTCGCGTTGGTGCAAAAACTGGGGCAGGGGTTGGGTGGAGGTCAAGGCCTCTTCCACCACGATGGCATCGCTGGGCAGATGCTCGGTGATGCGCCAAATCAAGTTGGCCGGGGTGATGGGCTGCACCGTGGCTTGCGAGGCCATCACCGTCTTCACGGCCTTGGCCCGGCGTGTGGTCCAGTTGTCTTGGGACAGCTGCGCTTTGCGTTCTGCGGCCGATTGCATGAAAGCGGGCGAGGCCAGCGCGCGCAAAGCGGGCAACAACACGGCCAAGGTGTCACGCACGTTGGCACACACGGCGACCTCGGTGGGGTAGTTTTTCCCCAATTCCCAGGCGCGCTCGCTGATGTGCACCACACGGCTGTGCGCCGGCAACGGCTCGGTCGGGCTGTAGACCGACATTCGCAGCAAGTCTGCGCCCAAGCAGACCACCAAGTCGTAGGGCGCCAGCGTGGCTTGCACATTTTCTTGGCTGCGGGTCAGCATGCCCAGGTATTGCGGGTGCGCTGTGGGAAAAGTGGCGCTGTAGGGAATGGATTCTTGGAACACCGCTGCGCCCAAAATATCTGCCAGCTCGGTGGCCGCTTGGAAACAGTCATGGGCGGCCAGCTCTTGTCCGGTGATCAGGACAGGATTCTTGGCCGTCAACAAGGTTTGCGCCAACTCACGCACTGCATCGTCGCTGGGGCGCACCCGTGGGTCGATGCGCACGCGACGCCCCATGTCCAGCTCTGCCGCCTCGTTCAGAATGTCGCCCGGCAAACTGATGAAGACCGGCCCCAAGGGATAACTCATGGCCACTTTGGCGGCCCGTCGCAGGGTGCGCGGCAAGTCTTGCAAACGGGTGACTTCGGTCGACCACTTCACCAAGGGCGCGGCCATGGCTGGCAAAGGCTCATAGAGCAGGGGTTCCAGCAAGCCATGGCCTTGCTCTTGCTGTCCGGCCGTCAAGATCAGCGGGGAGCCTGAGAATTTGGCGTTGTACAAAGCGCCCATGGCATTGCCCAGGCCGGGCGCGACGTGGACATTGGCGGCTGTCAATTTTTTGGATGCGCGCGCAAAGCCATCGGCCATGGCGACCACCACCGATTCCTGCAATCCCAAAATGAACTGCAGGTCAGGGTAATCCGGCAGGGCTTGCATGATGGGCAACTCGGTGGTGCCGGGGTTGCCAAACAAATGGGTCACGCCCTCATCGAGCAGCAACTCCACAAAAGCCTGTCGTCCAAACAAATGGGCCATCTTGTCTCCAAATGATTTTGTTCACAGCTTGATTATGCGCAGTCTAGAATGCTTTCTCCAATTCATTGACGCGAAGGAAACACCCATGCCCAAGGCTTACTGGATCAGCGCCTACCGTTCCATTCACAATGAGGATGCCCTGGCAGCCTATGCCAAACTGGCGGGCCCCGCCTTGGCAGCCGCCGGTGGGCGCTTTCTCGCGCGGGGATTGCCTGCTGCGGTGAAAGAAGCTGGCGTGCAACAACGTACCGTGTTGGTGGAGTTTGACAGCCTGGACGCCGCTTTGGCCGCTTACGACAGTCCGGGTTACAAAGAGGCCTTGGCGGCTTTGGGTGACAACGCCGTGGTGCGTGAAATCCGCATCATGGAAGGGGTCTGAACAGCGTTCAGGTCCCAGGGCTGTTTTCAACTGGCCAAGGCTTCGAGCAACTCGGTCTCGATTTCGAGTTGTGAGCGGTTCTGCTGCAGCTCGGCGCCGTCGATCAAGAAGGTGTCTTCCACGCGTTCGCCCAGCGTGGTGATCTTGGCCAACAACAAATTCAGCTTGTGCTTGGCCAGCACCCGCGCCACGCTGTACAACAGCCCCACGCGGTCACTGGCAGAAATGGTCAGCAGCCAGCGCTGTGCTTTTTCATCGGGTTGCAATGCGACGCGCGGCGCAATTGGAAAACTCTTCACGCGGCGCGAAACGCGGCCCCGGCTGGGCGCAGGCAGGGATCCCGCCTTTTCCAAAGTTTGGGCCAGGCCTTGTTCGACCATGGTGATGAGCTCGCGATAGTGGTCGTTGAGCATCGAGGCCACCACCTGAAAAGTGTCCAGCGCATAGCCGTTGGTGGCGGTGTGAATTTTGGCGTCCAGGATGCTGAAGCCGGCCTGGTCGAAATAGCCACAAATCCGGGCGAACAAATCGGTCTGATCGGGGGTGTAGACCATCACCTGCAAACCCTCGCCAATCGTGGACAAGCGTGCGCGCACAATGACGCCTGGCGCTTTTTCCTGGGCGCGTGCGACAGCCAGATTGCGTGAAAGCTGTCGGGTGTGCCATGCGATGTCTGCTGCGTCGTGGCGCATGAAGTAGCCTACATCCAGCGTGGCCCACAGGTCTTTGTGGGCCTCAAAGGGCAGGGCATACAAGGCCAAATTGGTCAGCGCCTCGCGCTTGCGGGCCTCGACCTCCGCATCGGCATCCGGGGCACGCCCGCCAAGGGTGCGCAGGGTGTAGCGGTACAAGTCTTCCAGCAACTTGCCTTTCCAGGCATTCCAGACCTTGGGGCTGGTGCCTCGAATGTCTGCCACCGTCAGCAAGTAAAGGGCCGTCAGCCGGCGCTCATCCCCCACGCGGTTGGCAAAGGCCTGGATGACCTCGGGGTCGCTCAAGTCTTGCTTTTGGGCAATGTGACTCATGGTCAGGTGTTCACCCACCAAAAACTCAATCAGTTGCGCGTCCTCTTTGGCAATGCCATGCTGGCGGCAAAAGCGGCGCACTTCGGTGCGGCCCAACACCGAGTGGTCGCCGCCGCGGCCCTTGGCAATGTCATGAAACAGCGCCGCCGCGTAAAGCACCCAAGGCTTGTCCCAGCCTGCCGCCAGTTGAGAGCAAAAAGGGTACTCATGGGCATGCTCGGCAATGAAGAAGCGGCGCACATTGCGCAGCACCATCAGAATGTGTTGATCCACGGTGTAGACGTGAAACAGATCGTGCTGCATTTGCCCGACGATGCGACGGAAGACCCACAGGTAACGCCCGAGCACCGAGGTTTGGTTCATCAGGCGCATGGCATGCGTGATGCCCTCGGGTTCTTGCAAAATTTTCAAGAACGAGGAACGGTTGACTGGATCGGCACGGAAGCGGCTGTCCATGACGCCACGGGCGTTGTACAGGGCGCGCAAGGTTCGCGCAGACAAGCCCTTGATGCCCACCGTGGTTTGGTAGAGCAAAAAAGTTTCCAGAATCGCGTGCGGTTGCTGGAAGTAAAGGTCGTCACTGCGCACATCGATCATGCCGGCCTTGTCGGCAAAGCGTTCATTGATGGGCTGGGGGTCGTGTGTGTGGTCGCCCTGCGTCAACCTTTCCTCGATGTTCAACAGCAAAATTTGGTTCAACTGGGTCACGGCTTTGGCAGCCCAGTAGTAACGCTTCATCAAGGCTTCGCTGGCCACACGGGCGTGGCGGCTGCCGTTCTCTTGCTGCCCCAAACCCAGGGTGTCGGCCACCTGGGTTTGCATGTCAAACACCAAGCGGTCTTCACGGCGCTTGGCCACCAAGTGCAAGCGTGCGCGAATCAGCGACAAGGTGGCTTCGTTGCGCTTGAGCGAGCGCGCCTCCAAGGGGGTGGCCAGGCCGGTGCGCGCCAAGGCGGCCCAGTTGTCTCCCAGGCCCGCAGCTTTGGCCACCCACAAAATGATTTGCAAATCACGCAGGCCGCCAGGCGACTCTTTGCAATTGGGCTCCAGGGAGTAGGGCGTGTTTTCAAACTTGGTGTGCCGCTGGCGCATTTCCAGCGTCTTGGCCACGAAGAAAGCTTTGGGGGTCCAGGGTTTGGGCAAAGCGGTGGGTGAACGCTTTGTACAAGGCCTTGTCGCCCACAATCAGGCGCGACTCCAGCAGCGAGGTTTGCACCGTGATGTCCCCTTCGGCCTCCCGAATGCAGTCATCCACATTGCGCACGCTGGAGCCAATTTCCAGGCCGGAGTCCCAGCAGCGGCCAATGAAGGTCTCCAGACGGGTTTTCAGGGCGTCATCTTGTTCGGGGGACTGATCGGCGGGCAGCAACAGCAGCACATCCACATCGGAATGGGGAAACAATTCGCCCCGGCCGTATCCGCCAACGGCCACCAGTGCCAAAGGTTTGTCCAGCCCACAGGCTTGCCAAAGCTCAATCAAGGCGCGGTCGGTCATCTTGCACAATTGGTGCAAGCCTTGGCGGACTGCGCGCAAATTGGCGTTGGGCGGGCTGTCACGCCACTCGGCCAACAACGCCGCTTTTTGTTGACGGTATGTTGGCTCGCTCATGTCATTGGCTCAGCAAACGGTGGTGGTGACAAAGGCTGGCAAAGGGGGGCTGCCATCCGACAGGGTGAGGACTTCGTAGCCGGTCTCGGTCACGAGGATGGTGTGCTCCCATTGGGCCGACAGCGAATGGTCGCGCGTGACGATGGTCCAGCCATCGCCCAGCTCTTTGATGTCTTTGCGCCCAGCGTTGATCATGGGCTCGATGGTGAAGGTCATGCCGGGCTTGAGTTCTTCGAGCGTACCCGGTTTGCCGTAGTGCAGCACCTGAGGCTCCTCATGGAAGACCTGGCCAATGCCGTGGCCGCAAAACTCGCGCACCACAGAAAAGCCGTTGCTTTCGGCGAATTTCTGAATCGCCCAGCCAATGTCGCCCAGTCGAGCGCCCGGCTTGACTTTGACGATGCCGTGCCACATGGCGTCGTAAGTCAATTGGCACAGGCGCTTGGCAGCGATGGAGGCTTCGCCAACGATGAACATGCGACTGGTGTCGCCATGCCAGCCATCTTTGATCACGGTGATGTCAATGTTGACGATGTCACCCTTTTTCAGGGCTTTGTCGTTGGGAATGCCATGGCAAACCTGGTGATTGACCGAGGTGCAAATGGACTTGGGGTAGGGGTTGTAGCCATTGGGCGCATAGTTCAAGGGGGCGGGAACGCTCCCTTGAACCTGGATCATGTAGTCGTGCGCCAGTTTGTCGAGCTGGTTGGTGGTGATGCCGGGCTTGACGTGAGGCGTCAAAAAGTCCAGAACTTCGGAAGCCAAGCGGCCAGCCACACGCATGGCTTGCGCGCCTGCCGCATCTTTG
>Ga0256304_1000225_pt1 | contig 9328 bp, 4 predicted proteins | sample ColtaT_25_FD_183802 | JGI IMG/M metagenome (GOLD analysis project Ga0256304, IMG submission 183802) | Metatranscriptome of freshwater microbial communities from Columbia River, Oregon, United States - Colum_Yuk_RepA_8d (Metagenome... | ecosystem: Environmental > Aquatic > Freshwater > River...
AACCATTCGAGCGGGCTGGCGGGGGCTTCGCCGGTTTCATCCAGCAGCCAGTTCACGGGGCAGTCGCTGCAGCGCCGGCTGCAGATCATCCGGCAGTGTCGGGAACGAACTGTCGACGATTCGACCGGCTCCCGGATCCCAGATCACAATCTGCTGGTCGGCCAGCCGGGCTGTCTGCTGCAGGACACTGCCTGTGAGCGGAAACGCGGCCTGCTGCAGCACCACGGCAACCTGCTGCTGATGCTGTTCCAGCAGCGCAGCGGTATGTGATGACTGCAGCCAGGCTGACAGGCCTGAGATTCCGGCGATGACCAGAAAGATCAGGCTGAGCAGCGGCACGATGAGCTGGCGTCGAATACTGGATCCCGATAGCCGGCTCATGCCGCTGCTCCGCTGATATCACGGAGCCGCCGCGAACGTGGCCACCACTTTCGCATCGGCCGCATTCCAGACTCGCACTGTGCCGTCTTCTCCGCCCGAAACCACCAGCGTGCCGTCAGGAGTCGCGGCAGCACGGTAGACATAATCGGCGTTGCCCGGGAACTCGCGAGCCGCTCCGCCATTTGACGGATTATGGAAGAAGACTCGTTTGTCACCGCTGCTGCTGAGGATCAGATCCTGCAGACCGACATACTGCAGGGAAGTCACCTGGCGAGTGTAGGTTGAGATGGTGCGAGCCTGTTCGCCGGTGTCGACGTTCCAGATTTTGATGGCATTATCAGCGCCGGCACTGGCCAGTGTGGTGCGATCAGACTTCCACGAGACGTCCATGACATGGTGCGTATGGCCTTCGAAGGCACGGACGAAGGTTCCGGCAGCCACATCAAACACCTTGACGAATTTGTCTGCGGAGGCGCTGGCCAGCAGGCGTCCATCGGCTGAGAACTCGAGTCCGTATACGGTGTCACTGTGCGCATCGGGGAACTGGCGAGCAAGGGTTCCGTCGGCGACGTTCCAGAGCGTCAGTTCACCGGTGCGTGAGGCTTCTCCGCCTCCGGCGGCCAGCAGAGTCCCGTCCGGGGAAAATGCCAGCGACAGAACTCGATCGGCAAACACCGATTCCCCGCCGTCTTCGGACCCGATGGAGCGGGCGAGGGTCCATGCCGGGAACAGGCTGCGAACGGTCAGTCGATGATCGGCGGTTTTCAGCAATGCCGAGCCGGCCGTTGCGCTGACCGCAGTGACTGGTGCTGAAACGGCTGTGGGCAGGACATCAACAGGGACGCCCGCAGCCGCATTCCACAGGCGGATCAGCCCGGCAGCATCGGAGCACAGTGCGAAGCGTCCGTCGGAGGTGAGTGCAGCGAAGGCTGCTGCTGCCGGCACGGCTGCGGCAGTTTTCTTTTCTTCGACGGTGGCTGTGGCGGCGGTGGCTTCCGCCGTGGCAGCTTCGTGCTGCTGGCGTCGTTCCGCCGCTCGTTTCTCCGCGCGACCGATGGCGGCCACAGCGAAATCAACAGACTTCTTCGCTGTGTTCAGGTCAGAATCTGCCTTGGTCAGAGCATCCTTTGCTGCGGTTTCGGCTTTCTCTGCTTCCGTCACGGCAGTTTTCAGAGCTGCATCATCAGGTTTTCCTTCGAGTGTCTTCTTTGCCTCGGCTGTTTTCGCCGCAGCCTCATCGAACTTCTTTTTGGCTTCAGCCTGGATCGGCGTCTGTTTCTCGACATCCGCTTTGGCTTTGGTTTCGGCTTCCTTCTGGGCCGTGATTTCCTTGTCAGCTTCGTCGATCTGGGCCTTGATGACGTTGACTCGGGAATCCAGTACGGCCTTGCGGAATTCTGCGGACTTCTGATCCCGCTGCGCGGTGAGGTTTGCGGTCAGTGCGGCAATTTCCTTGTTTTCCTTCAGGGACCACAGCGATGCTGTTGCTCCGCCGAACACAAATACGGCCCGTTCAGCAGCCGGACGGGCATCGACGGCAGTGATGTCTGCGGGTGTATCGAATCGTCCGGCCTGTGTGCCATCTTCAGCCTTCCAGAGCTGCACGGTTTTTGTGCCGGCCACAGTCAGCAGCTGCGGGCCACCGCCGGAAATCCGCGTGATGGCTCCGGCATCCGATCGAATCTCGGAGGCCACAGTGACCACGCCGGTATCGGCAGCCACAGCCAGCAGTCGAATCGAACCATCGGCCAGCAGCGCCGCCGCTTTTCCGCCGGTCAGTTCTGCGCCCAGTGCGGTGATGGGGGCTGGCAGAGGTTCTGTGCGGTGAGCGAGAGAGAGGTCTGCTGTTTTCAGGACGGCGACCCTTTGATCTGCCTGTGCTGCCAGAATCCAGCCTGCAACCACTGTGACAGCCGAGACTGCCTGCCCATCGAGACCGGCAGTGGCACGTTCGGCACCAGTGGCGGAATTCATTACGACGACACCGCGACCGGGCACAGCGAGCACAAGTTCACTGTTATCGCTGGTCAGACTCCACGCTGTAACATCAGCCGGGAGAGGCATGGATGGAGCCGGCGATGCATCACGCTGCCAGAGTTTGATATTCCGATATCCGGTCGTAGCGATCATTGATCCCGCGGGGTGGAAAGCGACAGCGTGCACGAAGTCCCGATGAGCTGCTCCGGTCGGGCCCTGAGCAGCAGACGAGACAATGGAGGGATCCACAAGACCCGTCGGGACATCCTGGCGAGCGAGGTCATAGACGGTCACCCGATTGGCTCGACCGGCGGCGATAAATCGTCCGTGGGAGTCGATATCCATGGAGTAGACTCCCTGGAGCCGCGCGTTGATGGGCTGCCAGTTCATGACTTTTGCGGCGCCACTTCCGGCTTTGGCACCTTCAGTGATCCACTGTCGGACAATTCCCAGTTCCTTTCCGGAGAGGGCTTTGGCCTGTCTGTCGTTGGGCAAGGGCGGCATCACGGGTTCAACGGATCGCTTTGAGAGAGTGAACAGCAGGCTTTCTTCGGGCTTGCCGGCAGTCACGACGGCGCTGCTGGCTTTGCTTTTCAGCATCGCGTCGACCGTTTCAAGGATCACGCCGCCTTCGTTGGTGGTGACGTTGTGGCAGGCGACGCAGTTGGCCTGCAGAATCGGACGTACGTCACGGTCGAAGTCGACCGCTCGGCCAAGTCCCGGGTCTTCTTCGGTGATGGGCTTATTTTCATCAGCGGCAGCGACGGTGGCGGGCAGCAGGCAGGCCAGCAGCAGCCAGAGAGATTTGCGGTCAGAGCGAGTCATCGGAGCACCAGATTTCTGCAGATGGTTCAGGTCTGATCATTCAGCAATTTTGATGGCCACAGGAACATCGGTAGCCGCAGCGCGGCCGGAGACATCGCCGGTGGCTCGAATTACGACATTTGCCAGATCACCCACCGCGGCGTCGGCGGCGGCAGTGACTGTGAGCATGGCTTCGGACTGATCGGCCGGCAGGTCGACGGCCGCTGCCTGCACGCCGGTGGTACCCGGCGGCACTTCGAGAGTCAGCTTCAGTGGCCCGGTGAATTCCTTACGGCGAGCGGCAGTGACTTTGATGGCCAGCATTCCGCCACGCTTCAGCACTCCATTGTCCGGCACCGCTGCTGACAGTTTGGCTGTTCCGGCGTGAACTCGGACGACGATCGGATCGGAGACTGCCCTCACGGCCACGTTATTCGGCTTGGTGGCTTCTTCGGCTTTCTTCAGACCGTCGTCTGCAGCGGCTTTGGCGGCTTTGGCGGCTTCAAGGTCCTTCATGGCCTGAGTCAGCAGCGCCTGGGCTGCTTCAACATCCTTCATTTTTTCGGTGACCAGTTTCTCTGCTTCGGCCTTCTCGCGGATTTTCGCCGCTTCCATCTCCTTCACGGAAGTCACCTGTCTGGCCACAGCATCAGCGGCGGTTGTCAGTTCCTCGACCTTTGCGGCCGCGGCGGCCAGAGCAGTGGCGGCTTCCTGCAGCGCCTTGAGTGAAGCGACCAGTTCTTCGGGCTTGCCGGTTGCAGAGGCCTTGATGGAGGCTGCCTGGGCCTGGGCTTTTGCGACGGTTTCCAGCGAAGCGGTCTGGGCGGCGACGGCTTTGGTGAAGTCGTCTTTGAGTTTCTGCTGCTGCACGGTGTAAGCCGCCAGTTCTTCGCCCAGTTTCTTCACCTGTTCCGTCAGGGCTGTCACCTTCAACTGCTGTTCCTTCAGTCCGGCTTCAGCCGTCTGAGCCTGTGTCTGGCGAGTGGCCATGGCGGCTTCGGCTTCAGTCACCCTGACTTTGGCGCGTTCTGCCAGCCACGGGTTACGTCGCCATGCGACGGTGGAGGTTCCGTGCAGCAGGATCGCGGCAGCAGAGACCGGGGCCTTTTCCTTGAAGTAGATGCGGGCGAGTGCCGAATCTTTGCCAGGTTCAATGGCAAAGGCCGGAGCGTCGGTTTCGCCGGGGACATTGTAGAATGCGAAATCGACTTTGCCATCGAATCCGTTGCGTTTCACGAGGCGGACCGGAATCAGCAGTTGCTGGTCCTGGCTGTAGTCAGCGGCCGCGACATCGACCACGACAGAAAAGGGCTGTTCGTCCTTCATGACACCGGCAATCAGTGAATCTGACAAACGGGCGGTTCGTGGCAGTCCGTTCAGTGCATCATGCACCAGCGTGGCAGTGCGGGCCTCGCGGACCATTGCGGCATCGGGGGGACCGCTGCGTCCCTGCACGCTGACGGGCACCAACTGCTCAGGGGCATCCGGAGCCGCCGTAATGACTATGCGAGCTGTGGTCTGACCGGGGCCGATCACCGACGGACGAGCCGTGAGTCCGGCGGGCAGATTGACGGCGGAAACTTCAATGGCATCGTTGTGTCCATCGCGGCGGTAGGCGTAGACCGGAAGTTCGTAACTGCCGCCTTTTCGCAGGCTGATGGCTCCACTGGTCGGGGGCGCTTTGCCGTCGGCTGACGGGAAGGAGTCGAAGACAACAAGCGAGAAGTCGGGCTGAGGTTTGCGGAGGGAGACACGGTAGCTGAGGCGGGCATCGCCACGGGCGTCGCTGTAGCGGTCCCGCAGGCGAACGCGATAGCTGCCGTCTTCCGGAACGTCCAGTCTGGCAGCCGGGTCATCACTGAGCGTGGGCAGATCAGCACCGCCTGGGTTCTGGCGGTCATCATCTTCCGTGGCGACCCGGGCATACGTCACTGTACCGTCTGCCGCTGTATTGATACGTTCGATCATCAGCAGTGGATCGGCGATGGAACCGAGTCGTTGAGCGTAAACTTCGATGACCCATGATTCGCCTTTTTTGGCGTCGAAGCGGAACACATCTTCGTCGGCTCGTTCGGCAAACTGTCCGGCGATTTCTGCGGGCAGAGCGGTGATCTGTTCAGCGGCTGCCGGATCTTCAGGCAGTGCGGCCTGCGGTGCCAGACCGAGTCTCAGCAGGTTGCCGTCAATGCCGTTCCACCAGAAGGAGTCGGCGAAGGCGGCCGTCGCAGCCGCCCCGACAGGTCGTCCCGCAGTCGCTGGATCGACGCTGGCTGTGAGTTTGAAGACAGGCTGTCCGCCGAGCTTCAGGTCGGTGGCTTCACCGCCGGGCAGGTGTCGACCATAAAGCGTGACCGGGGCAGCCGCTCCAGCGACGAGGAAGCCGGGGGCCAGCCAATCCACCTGCGGCCGCGTGTCGATGGCAAGGCGATAAACAAACTGATCGCCACCACCATAAACGGCGTCCTGAACTCGCAGCAGAAACTCTTCGTCTGCTGCGGCGGTGTGGACGATGGATGCTTCCTGCGAAAAGACTCGCCGCGATTCCGCAACGCGGCGGCCGGTGGCGTTGAACAGCTGCAGCAGGGGCTGCATGGGCGAATCGAGCCGTGCAGCTTCCGAGCGAATCACGAATGTCTGTCCGGCCTTGACGGGAATCCGAAAGAAGTCCACATCCGTAGCGCCATTGGCGCGGGCACTGACGACGGACTCCAGGGCGACCGGGGTGGCCTGTGCGGCAGCGTTGTTCGGTTCAGCTTCCGCGACTTCCACCAGTGAGTCGACGCGAAAGATACGCGGATTGCTGATGCCGAACAGTCCGCGGACTCGCACGTCATACAGTCCGGAGGGAACGTTGCCACCGACCGTCACGCTGAAGGTGTTGGCAACCGGGTTACCATTCGCGTCGCGTTTCTGAGTGGCGGTGATTTCAGGATGACTGAAAATCATGCCGTCAAGTTCATCGAGGTCCGAGCCACCTCCGACAACGACGTCGACTGTGGCACCACGCTGAGCACCTGGGGGAAACACCGAGGTGATGCGAGCCTGCGGCAACTGGGCCAGTACGGGGCTGACAGCCAGCAGTGCGAGGGTGAAAGCCAGCAAGGATCGTCCGGTCATAGGGTGGGTTCCGGAGGGCGGGATTCAAGTCAGGAGCGGGCGCGGGTCAGGGCTGCCACAGATGTCTGAAGAAAGTACTGGCAGTGGCTGAGATCCCTGACCGGGACGCTGCGGGTCTGAGCAGAGGAACTGAAACGAGTGGGCCGGCGAAATCCGGAGGCCCCGGATTTCGCCGGTCGACAAAAAGCCTGTTCAGTGATTGAACTGGAATTCCTTGGTGTTGATCAGAGCCCAGACAATGTCTTCGAAGCCGCGTCGAGGATTCTCTTCATGGCGTTTCAGATAGCTGACAGCCACTTCGAGTTCGTCAGGCTGCGGTTCGCGGGCGAATACCCAGCGGTAAATTTCGCGGATCCGCTCTTCGATGGCGCGAGCGGAGTCGCCGGCCAGTTTGGCCGTACGCGCTCCATCTCGAGCAATCTTGTCCTGAATTTCGCGGCCATTCAGCAGGTGCAGGCTTTGCGCCAGGTTGGCATCGGCACTGCGTTCACATTCGCAGGCCGTGTCACCCTTGGGCTGTCCGAACACCTGCAGGAAGTAGGTGGCGTTCGAGGAATCGGCCAGTTGCATAGCGCGAGTCCCGGCAGGCATGCCACCGAAGTTTTCGCTGGTTTCGGTCACCTGATGGAAGGCGTCGTAGAGAACTTCAGCACTGAGCCGTCGCGGGTAATAGCGCGAGAAATTCTGCTTGTCGCTGGCATTGTGCTCATTGGGCAGGGCGCTTAACTGGTAGGTTTTGGATCGGCAGATGGTGCGTACCAGTTCCTTCAGGTCGAAGCCCGACCTGATCAGATGCTGCGACAAACCGTCAAGGAGTTCAGGATTGGACGGCGGGTTGGTGGCCCGCATGTCGTCTTCCGGTTCCACAATGCCGCGACTGAAGAAGTGTTTCCAGTAGCGGTTGACAACGGACTTGGCGAAGAACGGGTTCTGGGGATCAGTCATCCAGTCGGCCAGTTTGACGCGCGGATCCTGGTCCGGAGCAACTTCGTAGGGAGCGGACCCCAGTCCGGTTGGCTTGAGGCCTTTTCCGGAGCGGGGATTGGCAGCGGAAGCGGCACCTTCGTTGTGGAAGACGCGACGGTCTCGCATGTTGCCACTGGCATTGGGGATGGCTTTCCTGCCGACGCGGCTGTAGAAGGCAGCCATCCCATAGTAGTCGTCCTGACTCCACTTTTCGAACGGATGGTGGTGGCAGCGAGCACACTGGATGCGCAGTCCGAGGAACAGCTGGGCCGTATCCTCGACCTGCTCTTCCACTGTATCCACATCGCGATACCACGTCACAGCCGGATTGATCTGCGGGTCCCCGGACGCCGTGACAATCTGACGCACGAACTGATCATACGGGGTGTTGTCGTAAACGCGGTCCCAGATCCATTGATGAAACAGCAGTGTTCCGGGAGCATCTTCGCCGTTTTCGCGACGGTTGCGAAGCACGAAGTTCCATTTGTTGGCGAAGTGGTCGGCGTAGGCGGTGCTGTCGAGCAACTGGTCGATCAGGCGATCGCGTTTGTCGGCGCCTGTATCGGCAAGAAATTCGCGAACCTGCTGCTCGTTGGGCAGCAGTCCGGTGATGTCCAGTGAAACACGCCGCAGGAAGGTGGCGTCGTCACAGACATCGGAGGCAGGGATTCCCAGCAATCGCAGCTTGCCGAAGACGGCCTGATCCACCACGTTGGTGGGCTCGGGCAGTTTGGAAGTATCGGCACCCAGCGGAATCGTGGCTCGGAATGTGGAGACCTGTCCCTGGTAGCGAGCCATGATCGCGACTTCACCGGTGAGGTCGAGCGTACTGACCAAACCGGTGACCGAGGACTCAGCCATTTCCGCTTCGTTGGGTTCGAAGAGGGCCATGCGGGTGACGTCTTCGGTGGTGCCGTCCGTGTAGGTGGCAATCACCGCAATCTGCTGCTGGGAATTCCGCTGCAGTGTGCGCGCCTCTGGCAGGCACTGAATGGAGGCCACTGAGGGATCTGTTTCGGCACCGTAGGGCATGCCCTGTTCAATCCACTGGCACAGCAGGTTGTATTCGAAGCTGCCGGCTTCCATCCGTTTGCCGCCACCGTGCGGGCTTTGGCCGACGGCTTTCTTCAGCAGCAGGCTTTCCTGCGGCATGCCCGGGAAAATGCGGCGGCCTCGGGATTCCTTGCGGAGAAACTCGTAGTCGTCTTCCGGGTAGAACCCCAGCAGTGACAGGCGAAAACCGTTCTGGCCCCCGGATTTGCCATGACAGCCACCACCGTTGCAGCCCAGCTTGGTGAAGATCGGCACGACCTGATTGCGGAAATTGATGGGCAAAGGTGTGGCAAAACCCGAAATGGACACATTGATTGCGGCGGACTGGCCTTCGAAGGTTGCGGTCACGGTAATATCCCCATCACCACCCGGGATGGCCATGCCGGTGGCATCCACCGACAGCAGAGCCGGATTGGAAATCGTCCACGTGGCTTTGCGAGTCACATCCTGCATCGTGCCATCCGCCATGACTGCCGTGGCGATCAGTTGCTGGCGCGCGTCGCGACTGCGGATGATGACCTTGTTGTCGGTCGCGGGGGAAATTTCCAGACGACTGACCGCCGAAGCAGTGGCTGCATTGGAGCCCGCAAGCACGGCCGGAGCGGCGGCGGTGCTCAATCCACTGGTGACCAGCAGGGCGAACAGGAGGGCAAAGCGACGCTTTGCTGGCTGCCGGGTCAACGTTGAGCGAAACATCGGACCACTGAGTTTCATGGAAGTTCTCCTGCCTGGAGGGCCGAGCCGGCATCATGCCGACACGCGGTTGGGATGGTTGCAGTGTGCAGTTTTGGTCAGAGTCGTGTGCCTGCAGCAGCAGTAAGTGACCTGACCGAAGATTGCGACGCTGGACTGTGTTGGAAAGTGGAGCAGGGAAAGACGGAACGCGGGAGGACAAGTCGGGAGGGATGTTGCAGTTGTGGGCTGTCAGAACGCCGGAGCATCGGACAGTACCAGAACCTGCGACGTGATCACATCAGCAGTGTGACGTGGAGCCAGCGGACTCACTGCCAGGGTTTCGCTGACTGCCGAG
>Ga0256304_1000229_pt1 | contig 9312 bp, 1 predicted proteins | sample ColtaT_25_FD_183802 | JGI IMG/M metagenome (GOLD analysis project Ga0256304, IMG submission 183802) | Metatranscriptome of freshwater microbial communities from Columbia River, Oregon, United States - Colum_Yuk_RepA_8d (Metagenome... | ecosystem: Environmental > Aquatic > Freshwater > River...
GTTGATTGTTAAATTTGACGACAACACCAAAAAAGAAAGGCAAGACGAAAGAAAAATTTGTAAAAGAAAAAAGACGAATTAAAAAAAAAAAGGAGCCAACCCAAACTCTTCAAGTTCTTTTTCTGTTCAAATGAAGGAACAAAAAAAAAAGGAAGAGGAAAAGGCTGCAAGGGGGCTGAAACTTAATTGATTTATTTTTTTTTTGGTGAAACACAGTGTGAGAAGAAGGACATGTTAGTGATACAGTCAATATAGTCATCACTGTTTTGTTTTGACCAGTCAGGAGAGAAAAAAAAATAATAATAATAAGTATTAAGTTCCAGAAGTCAGATAGTTGTGTAAATATTTATTTATTTATTTACCAGAACCATCATCAGATACTTTACCTTCACTATCATTATCTTCATTAGCTGATTCATCCTTTTGACCACATTGAGAGGCAATACCTTCAGAGCCTTTGAACATTCTGAAAGTTAAACTCTTTTGGTAGAAGTAAGGCATGTAGTGAGCAGATGTAACACCATCCTTATCAGCAAAACGGTCACCAATTTCAACAGTGTAATCATCAGTAGTTAAGAAAGTATCCTTGTTTGTTCTATATTCAGTACATTGAGTAAGAGCACCACGTTGGAAGCATAAATAACCACCAATCTTATCAGTAGTCACAGGAGTTAAATCTACTTTACCAGCATAGAACCAATTACGGAAGACTTTAGAAGACCATAATAAAGCTTCACTTTGAACTTGAGCCCAGAATTCATTAGTACTAGCAGTTAATTCATCCCATTTAGTAGTATCATAGAAAGTGAAAGCACTCCAATCTGGTTTAGTTAATTCAACAGTAGCAGAACGAGCAGAATGTAATTGATCTCTTAAAGCACGAATTTCATTTAAGTTTGTCAAACGAGGGACTGATTGTGTATCAAAAGCAATAGTAGCTTCAATAGGACGAGTGAAAAAGTCATCTGTAGCACCTGTTTTAGAAGCAAGAAACTTCCAAGTGATCTTAGGAGTAGAAGCCTTAGGTGAGTTTTGAGAAGATACAACACGTTCATCACACACAGCAATACTATCAAATTCAGTTTCTAAACCTTTAGGAGACTTCTTCATAGTATCCCAAGCCTTAGTAGCTAACACATCTAAGGCAATGTTCACATCTTGAGGAGCCTTAGTAGGGACACCTAAAGGAGCAGTACGAACAGTAGCACCACTAGCAGAAGGTTGGTCATTATCATACTTACATGTGATATATTCACGAATAGGGGCAGCGTTACCACTAACAGCACCACGAACCTTGTTGAATAAACGGAATAAGGCATTAGCATCCTTAGCGACAGTACAAGGGAAGCATAACTTGTTGTTAGAGACAGGAACAGTAGCAGCAGTTTGACCGAAGAATTTCATTTCTGTTTTGACTAAATCACTAGGCTTGACAGAGGGTTCTAATAAACAAGGATTATGTAAGAATAAGGTTTGAGCACGTTGTTTTTTGAATTCATTAAATAAGTTGTAGATCCCTTCACGTAATGGAAAGTTAGGGTTACGAGGAGCACGTAATACATCACAGTTTCTCTTACCACCTTTGACACCACAGTTGACTTGGAAGACCTTTAATTCACTGGTGGATTCTTCTTTGGCTTCAGCACCATTGACAATTTCAGTGACATCAGGTAAGGTATCAGGATCATCAGAGTTATCACGTAAACCTAATTGAAAGTTACGATACCAAGTCTTAGCGAAGATACCTTCAACAAATAAATAGAATCCATATTTACCATCATAGGGCTTAGAAGCAGATAAAGCAGTATCAATACGTTCAGCACAGATAGTGACTGAAGCAGCTTCCACATGCTTAGAGATTTTATTCTTCCAAGCGTTATGTAAATCAGGAGCCATTAAATCCTTGTAAGCATTAGGACTATCAGCAGCAGCAGGAGCGAAAGAAGCACGACGACCAATTAAAGGACATACTAAGGCTTGATCATCGCCACCAGCCACTAAATTACAAGAATAACATTGATTAGTAGTTTGAATATTACCTTTAGCCTTAGCTAATAAGTTCTTACCACCACTAATACGTAAATTGCTGAATCCTGTAGGAGTTTCTTTCACACGCCAGTGACCATTCACTTTAGCTAATTCAACCTTGGGCTTAGGAGACCATAATTGTTTTAAGTAGTTCAAACTAACACCCTTACGTTCAGAAGTAAACACACTACCAGTTAAAATGATATCATTAGTTAAAGCACGTTGTAAATTCCACATGTTAGTAAAAGCACCATCAGGGCCAATAATGCGTTGATGGACTGTGTTGTCATCACCAGAGAGGGTAGCTAAAGTTAATTGAACGCTATCCTTCTTGGTATTAAAAGAACCAGTTAAAAGACGAGAGACAGTAGGAGCTTTAGTATCCATAGGAACAGCAACATAGTGAGCTTTATATACACCAGTAGCAGTTAAGGATTCACCACAGACAGCTAAGAAACGAGTTGTATCAGGTTCTAAAGCTTTGACCTTGGTGATAGCAGCTTCATCAGATAACACTTGCCATAAACCAACAGCACGAGTATCAATGACTGATGAAGAGACAAGACCAACAGCAGCAAAACGTTGAGGAAATAAAGGACAGATCCAATTATTACGACTCCAAGTAGCATGTTTGTAATCACATGGAAAACATTGTGGCTCACCTGCTTTAGTATTGGTGGTGAAAGGACGACCAGAAGGATTAGCAGGATGACTTAAAGGAGTAGTATCAACAGTGTATTCTTGAACAGCAGGAGGACATAAACTAGGTAATTCGTCAGGCTTAGGATTCTTAGTGATTTCCCAACATAACTTGTTGTTAGGTAAATCAATACGAATACCTTCCCAAGAGAAGATGTTTAACTTAAAGGTTGGTACACCTAAACGAGCCCATAAGTTGATTTCACCACCTAAAGTCTTGATATAAGGCTTTAACCAAATAGCAACTCTTAACTTGTTACTGACAACAGCAGCTTCCTTTTCATCAGCAGGAGTCTCCTTGAAGGACTTGCCAATTTCATTAGCATGTTGTAAACGAACAGCTTTCTTGACAACAGTCTTATCATCTAAACGTAAAGGATAGACTAAAGGAGTAGAAGAAGGTAAATCTAAGATAACATTGACAGGAACATGTAATGAGACGAATTGTAAAGCTAATTGAACACCAACAGCCATGTAAGGAACACCAACACCAACAGAAGCAGCACCATATAATTCAACATATACATCTGGTACAATTAAAAATTGAGAAGTTTGTTTATTAGCATTAGCTTCAGTAGGTTTACACATAGCTGATTCAATAGTCACACCTAAACCCATATGTACTTCTACACCAACGATGATAGGTACACCCCATACAGGGATGGGACCAATAACAACATCAAAGATTTGAATATTTTTATAGAATAAAGGTAACTTCTTGTAACCAGAAGAAACACGTTCATCAGAACAAGTTAAACCAGCTTCTTCATCACCACCACTTTCTTCTTCTTCTTCACCAGTCATGTTATTAGCAATTTTACCTAATACATCTGATACCTTATCTAATACGAAAGTCACGCGACGTAAAACACTGACTAAAGCAGGTTTACGTTGATATGATTCTAATAAATCACCCACACTATTCACACTGACTGAGAATGCAGAGATTAAACCAGAGATACCCTTAGCAGCTTCACCAATCTTGGCTTTAGCTTCACTCTTCTTGTTGGCAGCGATTAAGGTCTTAGCATCTTCAACAGCACTGATAACACCTGGTAAAGTTAAACCGATTTCTAAACCAGCTACACCCATAGTTAACCAAACAGGTAAATGTTTATAGATGTTAGCAATACGATTAACACGATTAGCATCACCAGCAGTTTTATATAAAGGAATAGCAGCAGCATAACAGAAATCAGCAGTTTCTTGTAAGAAAGTCTTTAATTCACTTAAGCTTTCAGCACCCCCTTTGACTTCTTTCCATAAAGCAGGAGGCTTAGGAGGATCAGCTTTCTTGGGTTTATCACCTTCAGGTTTATCAGGAGATTTGAAGTAATTCCATTCTTCTTGATATGCGCCTGTTACATCACGAACAGTTTCATCAAGCCAATCTTTAAATGTCTGATCAGTAATATCAGCCATTGAAGGATCAGTAGGAGATTCAGGAGCATTACTTTCATTGGAAGATTCAGCAGAACCAGTGGAAGAACCAGATTCAGTAGCACCACCAGAACCACTTTCTTCTTCTTTATCATCTTCAGGAGGATTAACAATATCATTCACATAGCTACCAATCTTGTTAGTGACAGTAGCTAATACTTTGACAGCAGCTTGACGAGCATCAATGAAAGTACATTTCCATAAAGCAGTTAATCTCTTGAATAATAAAGCCATTTCATCAGCTGAAGCAGCAGCACGACAGAATTCCCAATTGAGACCATTTAAGGCATAAATAGATTTACATGAAGTTAATTCAGCAGCCTTCTTTTTATAAGGAGCTTGTTCTTTAGTATAAGAGTCCCAGCTCTTGGCTTGTAATTGAGATAATTTAGAAGTATCTAAAGCCACTTGATCTAAACTCTTAGCAGTATCACCTAAAGCCTTACCAAAGTCTCTTAATTTAGCACCAAAAGCAGTAAATAACTTACTGGTAGCAGCAACAGCATTTAAGTAAGCTTTGACTTTACCTTCATTACGAGAAGTTAAGACTTGAGAAGTAGAATCACTCATAGTATAAACAACATTGTTAGTTAATTGTTCTAAAGAAGTATATAAATCAACTAATTTAGTAGTAAGAGGATCAATACTCTTAAAAAATTGAACTAATAATGGGAAGTTAGCAGCTTGAGTAGTAGTATAGACACTACCACCCTTTGAACTTAATAAAGTTAAATCAGCCTTTAAATCACCAGTAGCTTTTAAAATGTAAGCAATACTAGCATAGACATGTTTGTCAGTGTAAGTCTTCCATTTACCAGAAGCATCATTAATAGATAATAATCTGATTAAAGAAGCTTGTAAACTATGACGCACAATACGATTTAATACACGACTAACACGTTCAGCAATATAACCTAATTCAGTATTGGCTCCATGATCGATACCAGCTTGTACAACACCACTAGCACGAATTTTGTTAGGAATTTGACCAACTGGTTTAGTAGCAGGTTTAGCAGCACCATTCTTGACCTTAGTAGCTTCACTATCACGAATACGACTAACTTCATTACGTAAACTGATTGAGAATAAACGAACTTTATCTACTAATTCAGGGAAGGATAATCTGCCATCAGGATATAAGAAAGCTCCAGCAGCAGCTTGACCACTTAAATCCACACCATTTTCAACATTCACTTGAATTAAAGCAGCTAACATAGGATCACGTTGTTCAGCTTCATGTAACATACGATGATACATAGCAGAACGAATAGTATGACGAGCTTGTACAGCAGCAGTAACACCAACAGAAGCAGTAGCAGACATACTAGCACCTAAGGTGGTAGTAGCTTCCACAGCAGCTTCGGCATGAATTTGAGCATGAACAGCAGCAGCAGCTTCAGCTTCAGCAGAGGCTTCAGCAGCAGCTCTTAATAAAGCATCTACTGTTACTTCAGAAGTAGTAGTAGTTCTAGCAGATGTACCTAATTCAGCAGCTAAACTAGCATCAACAGCAGCTTCTAAAGCATTGTTAGCACGATGACGAGCTGATAATTGAGCAAAACGAGGACGATAGATATCAGTATAAGGATATTGAGATTGACTGACTGAAGTAGCAGTTTCTAAGAAAAAGATAGAAGAAGCTAAATCCTTACCAGTCAAATCAACAGATAATTCTAAGAAAAGAGGTCTGGTAGGTGGTTGAACAGGAGGGTTAGAATTGCTAGAAGTACCAGTAGAGGAAGCACGAATTTCAGCAGCACTGATAGCATCTTCAATTTCAGCATCTTGTTTAGACCATAATCTTAAGACAGTTTCCTTAGGAGGAGCTAAGAAGTCACCTAAGCCACCCTTTGAATTTCTTAAAGATTTGAAGACATGACTACGAGCACGGACCCAAATCCATTCATTGTCGATAACAGCACTCACACCCCATTGAATAGCTTCAGGTAATAAAGCATTAATCCAATGCATATAGTTCTTAGATAAAGGAAAGTGAGGAGAACCTAATAAAGATAAAGTAGCATATTCAGATTGCTTTGTTAAGATACGACCAGGTAATAACTCAGTATTTAAGCCAGGGTTATATCTTAATTCGAAAGCATTACGAGCTGAACCTAATAATTCGACATCCATACCAGCACGAGCACTAAAATCAGCTTTTAAGACTTTTTGTTCAGGATCATAATTAGCACCTAAAGAAACAGCAGTATAAGCAGTAGCTTTGATATAACGAGAGTTACCAGCTGACTTTTCCCAACGCTTAGCAACACGAACAGCACCACCACCTAAAAGAGTTTCTAAAGCAGTCATAAAAGCCCTTTGAACTAAATCTTTAATAAAAGGAGCAACATCAACCTTTAAGCCACCCTTAGCAGTAGTGATTTCAGCAGCAGCCTTAGTTAACAAGGCCTTGATAGATAATACTTTAGTGTTGATAGCATTTAAAGCATCAGTGACTGGCTTTTGACCATTTGCTTTACAAACCTTGTCAGGGCTTAAGGTAATAGCATTATCTAATAATAAATGTAAAGCAGCTAATTCAGCATTTAATGATTTTAAGGTACCAGTTTCAGAGACCATACCCTTTAAAGCATTATAAGTACCTTGAAATTGTTCCTTTAAGGAGGCAGATAATTTTTCAACATCGACCTTACCAGTTAAACCTAAAGGTAAAACCTTTCCTTCGTCCACCTTAGCAGCACGACTGATTAAACGACCAGTGAAGTGAACATCATTATATAAGTTGATAGCAGCTTGAGTGGAAGTCTTATCACCTTTTTGAGGGTTTAAAGCAGCAGGATTGGTATTCTTGTCAGAGATGACATTTAAGAAACCAGAAATACGATTAGAGTCACTTTTACCAATCCAAGCTTGTTGAAAAGTAGTATCTGATTGACGCATTCTTAAAGTAGAAATAAAAGTCACATATTCAGATTTACATTGAGTAGGAGCAAAGACAGAATCAGAATAAGGTTGACCGAAATAGTTACTAGCATCCTTAATAGCTAATAAAGCAGCATCCACACCAGCAATTGCACGATTGATTTGTTCTTGATGAGATTTGATACGAGCAGGTACTTCACCTAATTGTTGTACACGAATAGCATACATCTTGATTGCACCAGCAGAAGACTTCCAAGCTTCAGCAGTATCAGACCATGAGTTAGGGGGAGCATCTGGATCACCTTCGTGTGTGTTGACATGCATAGCAATACCAGCACCTAAAGCAGCATGAGCAGTCATTTCATTGTTGGTTTGTTGTAAACGAGGAGCATCATTGACAGCAGGTTCACCAATGATTTCAGCAGTAACCCAACCATCAACAGACATAGATTGATGACTCACAGGACGAACTTGACCACTTGAGAATACGTCATCCTTAAAGACGACATTGCTACCAGAGGAGGAAGTAGAAGGAGCAGGAGTAGCAGCTTCTTCCATGACAAATTGAGGTTGATATTCCATAGAAGCAGACATTTCAGTTTCAACAAAAGCACCATTGACAGGAGCAGTTTCGGCTTGTAAATTCATTAATAAAGTACCATGACAACCAAAATGATCATCTACATAAGCAACTTCATTCATTGGTTCATTATGTTGTAAACGAATATGAGATGAAACTAAGACAGCAATTTCTTGACCACCAGCATGAGCATGATGATCAGCAGATTGACCTTTCACAGATGCTAAAGCACTAGTATCAATGACTAATCTAGACATAGCCTTAATAGCACCAATGACCTTATGATGACGATCAATAATGATTTGAACATCTGAATCTTTCTTCATTTCAACAGTATCTAATGTCATACTAACACCATGTTGTTGAGCAGTTTGTTCATTTGTTTTACGAGCATGTAAATGATCTCTAGGTACAACAGTATCAGAATGAGTCTTCTTGTTGATTAACCAAGAAGCATTAGAGTGACTATGTTGAGGTTTAGAAAGAGAGTAAGTAACATGAGCAGCTAATTCAGGACGTTGTTCATCAACAGATAATAATGAATTGACTAAATCTAATTCTTTACGTTCATAAGTAGCAGTGTGATCATGTTGATTGATGAAAATATCACCAGTAGCATTATTAGTGGAGAAAGTAATAATATCTAATAATGATAACTTTAAATCTCTAGAAGTACGAGGTTCAGAAGGATCAAAAGTTAAATCAGTTACTTCACCATTTTCAGCTTGATATAAACGAACAGGATATTTCTCCATTTGTAAAGCAACTTCTTGAAAAGCTTTACATTCATGAGAATTAGGCTTAGGACAAATAGGAACTAAATTAGAGAAAGAGATAGAAATTACTGAACCATGACCTTGTTGAACAACATGATAAAACATAGAGGTTTGATCAGTTAAGCTCATATTATGTAAATGATGAACACTAATTTCACTCATTAAACGTGAAGTAGCTAATTCAGTATCTTCATGACATAAAGCTTCCATACGTAAATGACCACGTAATTTGATAGAAGCTTCTAAGCCCATAGAAGCAAATGAGACACCAGCATGAACAGGACTATTAATATCATAAGCAGATGATTCACCAGCAACAGCAGTTTGAGTTTCAAATAAATAAACAAATGAATGACCTGTAGAAGGAGTAATACGAGGTAAAGTAGCTGGGACACTTGCAAAGACACACACACTTAAAGTGGTGAGTAAAAGAAGACAAAGAGAAAGGAAGGACTTCATCTTCTCTCAGCGATTATTTTAATTTGAAAAAATAAACAGAAAAACAGAGTTGTTAATTAAAAATAAATGGAAGTGAAAAGAAAAGAGAATTAAACAAACAAAAAAAAACTAACTTGAACAAATACAACAATAAAGTGTAAAATCAATTTAATTTATTTAAAATTTATTTATTTCGATTCAACTTCGAACGATATATCTAGTAGTAAGTGAATATATCGAGAGAAAGATAAGAGATGAAAAATAAAAGAAAAAAGGTCAAAACGAAATAAATAAATTTATTTGTTTGTTGTTTTCTTTATTTTTTATTCTGCTCTTTCCTTTCTTTTTTTCTTTCAGTAGTGTGGGAATAAGGAGGGTGAGAATCTACAGCGTAATGTTTCAAAACGAAATGAAATATCACGTCACAAATAAAACTAATTAATATAGTTGAAATTAATCAGCTCACTA